>JAAUYG010004583.1_pt1 | contig 19898 bp, 21 predicted proteins | sample 7278091 | NCBI WGS metagenome assembly JAAUYG01 (sample SAMN14350201, study PRJNA611818) | marine sediment metagenome | isolation source: surface marine sediment (0.6m) | place: French Polynesia: Moorea | collected 2018-08
GCTAAATCTAATGTGCCGTTTGGCTGTCAAACAGAATGACTTGTGTGTTGAAAGGATGGATGATGCCATTGAAAAAGCTGATAACGCTGTTGACAGGCATGTAGAAATAGATTTCTCATCAGAACTTTTGCCTTCCGAATTTGCAAATTGACTTGGCACGTCGCGCTGTTGTCAGCCAATATCAGAGGAGAAGAAGAAGGAAAAAATTTCTAAAAATAGAACTCATTAAAATTGTTCAAATTTGTGTGAATTTCTCAGCTGTGAAGGATCAATGCTATTTAGCAGGGCAGGGTCTGTCAATGGCTTTGCAATTCAGAGCAATCATTGAAGACACTATTACAGTTGTGCTGTCATAAGAAATTTGACGGAGATAGAATAGATGATTAAATTGATCCGCTGGTCCTTGTGATGTTATTCTGATTCCATTCTTGCAACCAACAAGATATTCCTGAAGAAAATGATATCAAATCCTCCATTGCCAGTGCAAGTGACGAATCGCGACTGTCTATAGTTGGGTGTATCCCTCCCATCATGACCCCAGACGGCACTGCTGCTGAATTGATTCTGGCAAAGCCATGTTCACATTTCGCTCTTGCGTTTGTTTGGCTTGGGGTGGCATTGACGATGACGAGCCAATAAGATCAGACCACCCTGGTGTGTTTCGATAGTCGGTGTATTTGGAAACAAAACAGAGACAAGATGATAAGCAAGTAGCAATTGCTATTCCAGGCGGAAACATGCAAGAACTGATCCATTTTTATCTTATCACGAGAGTTTGGTGAAAAGGCATGAGTTTTCGGTAATGGACTTGGAGCTGTGTTGTCTGACTCCCGCCTAAGCTGTAGAGACTTACGCTGACCAATGTATCCATCATCAGCATTGAGCTTAGGCTCCGTAATGCATTACGAGCCCAAAAAACATTTTCCCAGAAGCAAAGCTGTATTTAGGCCATTTTAGTACGCAGGCAATCTGTCAAATTTGATCAGCTGCTATGCAAATTGGAAGGATTTCTGAAGAAAATGTCCATAAATGGCAATAAAAGAGCTGCGGTGAATGGATTAAATTGGACAACTTAAATCTTGCTTAATGCTGTCAGATAAGCAATTGAAGTGGAAGAGGCTTCATAAAACACAGATGTCGAAAAATTTAAGACAGACCAACGTCGTCTGCTTCTTTCAAAGAAAGTACATGGCTGTACACTCGTATATAATTGGAAATCACATCTCATTTTGTTGCTTCTTTGTTCTTTGTGTCCTTTTTTCGAGATACTTGCCCATCTGCACTTCTGGCCAGTGCGATGACATCGAAAGCAGCAGAATTTCGACTTCATGTTCAAAAATCCATCTATCTATCTCTCTCTCTCTCTCTCTGTCCTGTCTAATTTCTTCTCTTTTCCAACATGCCCAACGTGACCTTTTGACACTGATTCATCGAAACTAACGTCAGAACTTCCGTCAGGGAATCAGTTGATAAAACGCCTTATCTATCAGAGGCCAACTGGGGGAGGCAACCGATTCTTTTCCTTCTATCTGATTCAGAATTCAGTTAAGGGCTTTCCAGATTGCTTTATCTTGTTACGCGATACCAGCTGATTACATTCTGTGCACTGGGATGGGATCAGACGGCCAGTGACGACGTTCCTTGGGCGTCTTTTCCTTTGGCACGTTGTGCAGATGGCAAAGTCAAGGCGTGTCCAGTTTGGAACATGCTTCCTTTGAAATGGTTTGAGTTGGCTACTCTTCCCTGGGTCACATTGCCGCAGCATGATGTCGGGTTTCAGCCAAAAAGAGCTTGACCTTCTTTTTTGTGGAGCTGCATGGGCTTTGAAGGAGCGAATGATCAGTTGCCACAAATTCGTACCAAGTTCCACAAATTCACATCTTTGTATGAAAGAGACAACACCCAGCAAATATTTGCAATGCAATTTCAATTTCTGCAGTGATTTTATTTGCTGAGGTTCTTTTGTTGCTGAGTGTGAGAAGATTTTCTGACAGTTCAGGCGCTTTGTACCATGTCGTTCTCTCCTGCCAAAGGAAGTTAGTTAGTTAGTTTTTGATTTGCTTAAGCCCCAAGCAGCTTCTTATGTAACGTAATGGAAGAACAATCTATCAATTTCCTGCTTGAGTGACTTGAGTAGAAACGAGAATCAAGCTCTGTTGGCCTCTTGAAAGATCAGTTTCAGCGTGAGATGTAAGGACTCACTCAGCCAACGTTATGAGTTAATTGACTGCACTGGTTGTCTTGTCATTGCTGCAACAAAGTCCCACACTTGGCAGCCTTCAAGCTGAATGCAAATGGTAAACCTTACTTCTGCGCCGAATGGTGGGTCTAAGCTTTCGTTGTGAAGGGTCTTTGAGTTGTGAAAAGCTCTGTGCTGCGGCTGTGGAGCTGATAAGAGGCTCGAACAGTGAGTTCGTGGTCACCAGTAGCTTTGTCAGTGGTCACTCTCAATCCCTTACATTTCGGGAATTGCTGTTGAACAATGCAATCAGCTGCGTTGCCTTTTTTGTAACTAGCCACATTTTTTAACAAAAACTTGAAAAGTTCTGCACATCTTTTGGTGCCACAAGTTGCTTCTGCCAGGCACTGATTTTTAAGAACAGAAAAAGAACAAAAAGACAACATCAGAGATGTTTTAGAGAAGAATCTCTGGAAATTTGAAGGAATCTGCGGAACCTAAAAGGTGCCTATACCTCGGTGTGGATTCATGTAGGCTACTCATTGCTGTATGCATGGTGGAAAACACAAGGTGACTGGCCTCGGGCCCCTGGAGCGCCCCTCTCAGTTGCGTTCCCACTGCAAATACTGCTTCCGAAAAAAAAAATATTCCGCCTACCGGATTGATCTCCCCAAATAGAGTTTGATAGAAACAGAACGAAATTAATTTGATTTATCCTTGACGCCTTGCTGCTTTCTGTGTGACGTAATTTGACTTGTCAACCAAAAAGAATGTGCAGCAACAATGCATTTTGTCTTAATGGCCTGGAGAGCGCAAACTCACTGCACAGGCATGTTGTTGGAATTTTGGAATGACAAATAAGAAGCTGTATTGAACGTAATGGAATTAACAATGGATTACCGTTTTTCAGCAATCCCCAGCAATGTTGGCAGCCACAGTTGCGTGATTGCTTTCGTGACCAAATTTTCTTAATTAAATTAGGCAGGAAAATATCAATTGTCGATATAACTTTGAGTGCTTGGAGCAAGATAAATTGTTCTTCGTGACAGCAAGATGAACGGGACGCCTGCCTGTTTCCAGAACGGGGATTTGTTCTGGTGGTCTTTCCTTGGGCCCTCGATGTTGCGATCTCTGCATGGCATCATTTTCAGTTTTGTGTGTGTCGTCGTAGTTTTTTGTGTGCGAAAACTTCTTTTCGTCTGATGAAGCCAACTTGTTGGCGTTTTCAGGTCAAAAAAGAAAATAAAACTGAAAAGAGGCACGAAATACACACACCAGCCAATCCGTGTGATGTGGAGCGGACATAATCTTGAGAAAACGGCGCAGAAAGAGGACATTTGGTGGTTTTGTTCCGTCAAAGCTTTGTCCATCGATTTACTTCTGCAGATCTCATTCATCTGGACAAATTCTGGGTTTGCACAGCTGAAACACCTTGGGAGCAACAAGAGCTAATCAAAAGCAAACATTTCGCGTTGACTTGTCAATCAGTTTTCCTCACAGATGGCAAAACACGATTGGAGTTAGCAAAATAAACAATCCTCTTTTGATCCTGGCAGGAGACCTAGCGAACCTCCAAGGCCTCTTTGGCCGAAATATTTCCAACATTTTGGCAACACTCGGGCAAAAAGAAGCTATTTGTTGGCATCTTACTGGCGTACTGTAATCCGCGGGACCTTGCATGCAGCAGGCGAATACATAGACACTGAGAGGGATTCCAATACCCTGAACCAAGGCCTTTGTTCTCTGCTTCCTGCAGACGCAGTTGACATCTAAAAAGAAAACAAAAAATGCAAACGTGAAGTTTGTGTATTTCTTGTTTGTCTACAACAGCGCTGACAAGACAGGAGCTTCAAGGCAGACTTGACACTGATTCCAGATTCAAGACGACAAACGTAAAACGTACGACTCTCACACTGATGCAAGTTCGCACAAGGAAATAAAGAGCAGAAAAGCGACAGAGCTGGATAAAAGTGTTGGGTTATTGATCAGCGCGTCACATCGTCTGGATGTTTACTTTCCTTTCACCATCCTCCGGTTCCCAAGATGGACACAAGAGTTAATGAAGGCTGCAGGTCTGTACTGCGGATGTCAAGACGGAGATCAGATCCATTTCGCATTCTGCGGATTTGAAATCAACCAACCGTGCTCTTTTTCTTCCTTTCCACCAAAAATACAAATTCACTTCCAGACAAAATGTGGAACAGTCTCCGTGTTCTTTGTCGATTTATGTCCTTTTTTGTCTTGCAAGTCGCACACAGTCTCTGTCTAAAATCGGAATCTCCCTGCAAACACTTCACAGCTTGGTCTCAACGATGTAGCTTGGAATCTGGGATTCTGATTACTAAAGTCTTTCGTGTGTTGACGAGGAATGAGAACCACAGCACGTGCACGACCAACGCCCAACGCCACAGACTTCAGATATTCTCCCCGCATCTAAATCTGCCGGTGTAAAAGGACTCACACATGCAATGCGACGGGGTGAGTTAAACTGCGTGCATATAATTTGCGGGGGCTATATTTGGGCCAGGCATTGTTGGACCCCCTAACTTGTCGGGGGAAGCTGATCCTAGGCTTCACCCGCCCCTTTTTTGCGAGGGGGCGGATGAGTCCTGTAGCACCGCTAAAAGTGAGTCATTTCCGTAAAAAATTATTGCAAGCCAGGAAAGACAAAAAAAGGTAAGTCAAGTTCTCAGATGTTGCCAGAGGGAACCATGAAATTTCATTTCACATTGGTCTTTGTTCTGCTCTCCATTTCCACGTGAAGCTGGCAGAGAGTTCCTCTGAGCTAATTGACTTGGCTTGGATAAAGTTACTTTTCGGGAAGACTTATTTAAAACAAATATTTTTGGTCGCAAGGTGCCGTCAGACAACATCTCTTGAGTGTCAGACAAAATGCACGTCATCGTTCTTGGTGGTAATGCTTTTTGGGGCTTTAATTGATCAACTCCATCTTGGAAGGAAGAACAGAAGCTGTTTCTGGTGAGAACTGTTGTAGCGGTTCAAAACATGTAATGCATCAATTTCTGTGGTCCAAAGAGAATTATTTGGAATTGAAAAGTGTGACAAATATTTGTCTTGCTTGTCTGCCCATTTAAAGTGTCCTGAATATCAATCTTACATTAACAAGAACGCCGCAACGTCATTAACCTCTTCCACAGCTTCAAACGCCCCTCCAGCTTCATGAGTCATGCATTTACTCCTCTCTCGCGACGGATTGCAAATTGCTCTGCTTCTTTTCTCTGAGCACATGTATTTTTCTGACATTGTAATAATTGAATCAGTTGCCAACAGATTATCAGCAACAAAGCTGCAACAAACCCGAGACAAGGGTGCTCATACAGCAGAAGTTAACCCCCGAAATGTGACCATCATGTTTTTGTTTTAAAAAGTTTTCTGGTCATTGAAAATTTAGCCTTGTTCAGTCCTCTGAGGTCACAGTGGCCTTGGAGCAAAAATCAATGTCACTTTACAAGACGAGAATAACTCTTCTGCAAACACATCTTCTTTTTTAAGAATCAGCGAGGGGCTATTTCGTCTTGCACTCTCATTGCCTGGTCTTTCGTGCAGATTTTTGTGCCTGTGATCAAGGATTTGTCAAGAATATTCCCACCTTTTTCTTTGGGATATTCCAGCCTGCCTCAGGCAAGGCAGTTTTTTCTTTTCTGTTTGTCGGGACAAAATGTGAATGTTCTCGAAGAAATGAGTGAGATGGCAAAAGGAAAAGGATACGCACAATCCGCATGTTTTACATTTTGCAAAATCTGCAAAAAAACCGAAACGAAAAAAGCAAACAAACAAACAAACAAACAAGCAAAACAATATATATACACAAAAAACTGGAGACTTTGGTGTTGCTGTTGCAAGCTTTGCTCACATGCATGTGCAGAAAAGAAGCTATTTTTTTCAAAACAACAGCGATTTTGGAACAGATTTCCTCGGCACTTTGTAGTTGCGATACACATAATTCATTGATGCTGGAGAAGAGACGAAAGACGTCCTTTTCAGTCGATACGGCAACGTGAAGTGGCGATCCCGGTGACTGTACGGGTCAGAGCGCGGAAAAACATGGCGCTTCTCTGGTAATGGAGGTCCGAACTTACCGCGTTGCTTTTGCCTTTGTCTGCAAACATGGAAACAGGAGGAAACTTACAATTGTCAATGTTCTTTCACATGTGATGAGGATTTGCGCATCCTAAGGCGTTTTTTTTTGGCTTTTATTTTTGCACCTGTGTGTGAAGTATTTTATTTTTGCAATGGCGTGCGTGTCTTTGTCTCTACTTCTGTAGCTTCTGATGCTTCAATTCCAAGTGGTCGTAAGGCACACCATGGTACGGAGGAGCATCGTGACACACAAAATCTCAAAACAAGACAGTGAAAATACAGAAATGCTTCTTACACAATCTGATAGTGGAACACGTAGTGGAACAGTCCTACCACGCCAACGAGACAGCAAACACCGACTGTAAGAACAGCTGCAGCCCATCCTGGGAAACTTGGCCCGTCCCTTTCAACGACCCTGACTTTCTCAACCTAGCGCAAGGAAAAAAACATGATCTTCGGGAATTTTGTTGCACACCAAGCCGTTTCATATTTCCGTTTTGCTTTATTGCAAGCGCGAGCGTGCATCCTCACTGATGAGCCAGAAGGAACAAACTTCATTCAGTTCTCTATTGGGTCAGAACAGTACCGACTCAAGTGTGATTCCTCGGGTGCGCAAGCTTGTCCGCAAAGAGTTTTGGTTTTCTTTCAGTATTGTCAACAAATCGTTCTGAAGCATCGCATTGGAAACTGAAAAGGTCAAAAAGCTCTGACGCCGGAAGTTACCACAAGAACAGTCAAACATTAGGATAACGCGGTTATTCCATTGCTTTTCTCAAACACTGAAAAAGGTCATCATTCCCTGTTCCATAAAAGCGGACAAATTCTCTTTACGTTCTGTGGAAAGCACAAACGACCGTGTTGAATGCATACCGTCTGCCGCTCTCTTGCGACGCTGTGCATTGTACGCGTAGCTGCAAAAAGCGCTGTTGGGATTCGTTGTAAGGAAATAGTCAAATTCAAACAACGTTTTCCCATCCTGCTGTAGAGTGGAATCTGCCGCTCCCACAACGTGGTGATAAGTGTCCGTATTGTCTATAAACTGTCGGTCCCCAAAACTGCAAATGGACACAACAGACAGCACGCGTATACAGATGCGTCCCTGTTCACTTTCGTGAGCGAGAACGGACGACGCCATCGGTGAGAAGCAATTCAAGCTTGGCCAGTTCGCTTTTCGTTGCTCTGGTGACAAATCGTCTCATTGTGACATTCCTATCCAGCGACATTGACAATGCTTCCAGTGGAACAACACACTGGCGTCCACTTTGGAGTGGGGCACACCACCGTGTTGAAGAGGCTGGTCGCCGAGTCCTTGAAGCTTGACCACAGGGAAGTCTGGTGATAAAATGTCAATGAAAAGAAATTTTCATTTCAATGCGAAAAGGATGGCCAGCGAACATTTTCCGAGGTCTTTTTTAAATCCTAATGAATGCTTTAATTTGTGAAAGGACAAGAGCAAAAATTGGAACATTGGGATTTTGCACTTCCAAAAGAAACGCCTGTTTTTCACCTTTTGACGACAAGATCTAAGGAAACAAACTTACAGAATCCGCAGCACTGGTAAGCTGGAAACGGACAGCGTACTGCAATTCCTCCTTGTTCTCTAAAAAACAAAACCAATGCAGGCCACTGTAATGTCGGTTGAAACTCACGACTGACCACTGTTTTGAAAACCCATGCAATGTTGCTCGCGCTGATCCTTCGTGTGGCACTGGTGAAATGATTGTGATTTCTTACTGTCGCAAGTTGGTCCCTGGAACAAGTTCGTGCAACGACAGGCGCAATTTCCGTTTGTGTTGAAGATGCGTGTGCCGCCGTTCTGACAGACGCACGGAGGTTGCTGAGTTGTGGATCCAACAGTCGTTTGGTCCGGGATCACTGTGGATGCTGAAATTGTTGGCGTAACTGTCTGTGAAGGAACAATTGGGGGAGCAACTGTGTTGGAAGGTGCCACAGAGGCAGCAACTGTGTTGGGCGGGGCAACGGTGTCTGGGGGTGCTGGAGAACGCGTACTGGAGGGTGCCACCGAGGATAGGAGTTCACTTGAAGGGACTGTGGAAACAACGCTTGAGGACTGCACTGGCGAACTAACTGGACTTAAAAAAAGGACAACTGAGGGACTGATTGGACTTGAATCAACAACTAGGGAACTAACTGGGCGAGACATTGGAAGAGAAGCTGTTTTGGACGATTCTAGGGCAGAATTTGTGGCTGAAGGCACTGCGATGAAACTTGAAGGTACATTTGAAGGCAAAACTGGTGACGTCGTCATTGGCGCTGCAACCGTGGTTGGAGTGTTGGAGGGAGTGACGATGGATGGCGGCATCTCTGTTGCTGTAGCTGAGTTTGATGATGATGCTGCTGCTGCAACGAAACCATGGATGCATGATACATGTATCCGCAAACCACAGCAAATTGCTGAATCAGACAAAAACAAAGACAAAGGCAAAAAGGTACAAATTCACCTTGACACAGGCCATTTGAGCAAGTACTTCGTGGAACGGGGCAGGCGTCACAGGCTTGCTGACCAGCGTTGGCCAAGGTGTACGGAAACCGACCCCGGACGTTCCCACTGAAAGCGGGGAAAACTGAACATTGCGAGTGAAAGCGAACTTGAAAACTGTTTCCAAGGTTGTGTCTTTTGTTTCGCTCTGCACCAGGGCGGGCACCACAGCAAAATGTCCCATTGCTAAAAGGCCCATGCCTTCGCATTTCCTTCTTGACAAAAACATTTTCTTTTTGTTCATGTTGCCAAATGTTAAAGAAAGGGAAAAAGGAAAAGGTTCCGTTGGACTGTAGTTGCAAACAACACTGCAGGCTGTAGGCGTCTCCGTTGAAATTCGTGAAAAACTGACGACTGCCTTAGACACACGTTGCTTTGGCGCACCCAATCAAAAACGTATTCGCCCAAATAACCTGCAAGTCCGAACGCCAGGTCAAGGTAAACATAATTCCAACGCCATCAAGAAGAATAACAAAAAAAACAAAACAAAACAAAAAAACGGTCTTCTCAGGTTTCTTTCCAAGTACCTGAGTGTAATGTCCACAGACTTTGTTGGCTGTACATGCGTTGCTGGAATACGTGTAGTCAACTGTTTCATTGTACCAAGCTTCCACAACACGCCCGGGATCAGGACTGAAGCCTGCGCCTGCACGAAAACAAGCTTTTCTCGTTTGTGTCAGAGAATGAAGACGAAGAGAACGAGGAATATTCTTGTCATACGCTCTGCGGCCGGGGAACTTTTGGCTGAGAAATGCATTCTTCAATCAAGGCATTTGGTCGCTCCCCCTAAACGTGAACCTTGCACTCCTGTAAAAATTCTGCCCATAGAACTCAAATCCGTCAGGTGTGTTGTCCAGGACGTAGCCTTGCTCGGCTGAACTGCTTTTGTCTGGGTGCCAGTGCGCGGCGCACTGATCAGCCCAAGCCTGTGCCTGGCCCGCGAGAACATCATCCCACACCTGCAAACATCAACTTGCGCTGTTCTCCTTGAGAAATACGACAGGATGGTTTCCACCCTGGAGACCAAAAACTCAAGGGCAAAATGTGTGAATCCAACACCATTGAATCAGTTCAACGATTTTCCGTTCATTATTGTCTCTTCTTTTGGTATTCATGCAGATGTGGGGCTCACCAGCGCGTTCATGTCGGTCGCGGGTCCAGGCTGTACGTTGCTTCTGTATTCGTTGTGCACATCGACGAAACTTTGCTTTTCTGTCGCGGTCAGCAAGGACGGAGTTGAGTATGTGGTCCTCTTCCTTCGAATATGGATCTGTGAAACAAAACACCAGAAGTTTTACCTTTGATGTTGACAAGTTTAAACACTTTTCACATTGGGTCTGATCAATCTTTTTTTGTCTAATTTGGAAATATACAGATGATAATCTATCTTAATCTTAAGGTCGGAAAGAATACCGTCCGGAAATAGACATTTTGCGCTTACTTGGTTTTCCATCCCCAACTCAGCTTTCACAAAGTGGCTAAGCGTCACAATCCAGAGGAAGACAAGAAAATCCATTTTTATCCACACTTCAGATTCACGGCTGCGCGTTACATCGGTGAATCTTCGATGTGTATCAAACGCAACTTTTGTTGAGCAATTTGTCGTTTGGGGTTTTTTTTTAACCAAACCAAATAATCTTGAACTCAACGTCACAATGGAGATCTCGGCACGAGCTCTCGTCTCCTGGGGTTCATGTCTGTACCAAGGAAACACATTTTGCAAACACAAATTGCTGATATTTTACAAAACCTTCACCCGAGAGACGAACAGTTTTTCTTTCCTCTTGTCGTGATGAAAGACGCAAGGCAGGCTGCGGACCTTGTGATCCACCTGGGTTTAGTGTACGTGTGTGCGTGTCTTTGTTCGTATATACAGAAAAGGAAACTACGGCCCTTTTTCGTTGGAACAATTTCATTCCCGCCTCACGCTCCCTTGGGTTGTTTCCTTACCACTTTACCCTCCAAAACAAACAAAAATGCTGTATCCTTCATACCTTGAACAAAAGGGTAAAGAACTACTTTACACCTCCCAGTGCATGCCGCACCCTTGCGCAGTTGTCTGTGCAGAACATTGTATCTCAAAGACCGGAGTATCAAAACGGTTAACAAATCCCACTTGAACGTGTTTTCACAGCGTTGAACTTTTCGATCGCAATTCGTAGATCTCAACTTTTTTCTTGCGAAAACCAAGAAATATCGGCAAAACAAACCAAAACAAAAAACAGTCACAAGTTTCGACGTTGCTTCTTTCACTTGTGAATGTGGTGGTGGCACCTTGCCATTGTAGCAAAGAAAAAAACCGATTCTCCCAACTTAAAACTACTACAAAGGCAACAATGGAAGATCTTTTGCATCAAATATATTTTTTCCACCACATGACCAATCAAGTTAAGTGATACTCGTCTCACAAAATTCACAATCGTTTGCTGAACAATCATGACACAGGAAAAAGATATCTTTTCTTTTTTCGTTCGCGTCCTAATACTGTTTTACTAAACACCGGGGCTGGTGTGGCATCACCCTCATGCGAACACAAATACACACTGAACCAGCCAAACGTCGCGTGGTTCGTTGGCCATGCAGTGCGGGTGTGGCACGACGACAATGACGACGCCCGACGCCAACACGAGTCCAGCCGTGCGGCCTACATAGGAGAATCAACATTTTCTATTCACATCCCCTTCTGCTCCAGCTTTTGGTCTGACTCTAAGAATCGCAAACTGGGATGCCACATCATTTGCAAAGAAACCAGGAAGTCCGGTGTTTCTCGCTGGCACTGGGGTGCATTGGATGACGGGTGACCCACTGGCACACCTCTGGCGGCTTTGTGAGGCCACACACACTGTACAATGAACGCGAAGGCTTCCTCAAAACAGGGCTTGCTTACGACGTACATCAAAAAAAAAAAAAACAAAAAAAAAAAACAACAAAAAGACACGTTTCCAACCACTTAAAACAACATGCCTTGCAGGGAATATTCACATTACAAAGCGAAAACAAGTTTTTACACTTATGGAGTGATTTGCATTGATTCGTTGCTTTCAAAAACTCGATTCCAACATACGCTCAACAAATTTTCTGGTCATCACCGCATCACCGCATCACCGCACGTTTGTACCAGTTTGACTCAATCAAACCTTGTTCACACTTGGAAGAAAAGAAAGTGAAGGTAAATGGAACAACAGAAAATAACAACGTTGAGGAAACCAGAAATTCTATCTTCCATGGGACAGCATTTCTTTCACATCACACCGACTTATCAGCTGCTTTGAGACGGAGAAACGAAAACAGCTCAATCTGAAATGTACACAATTGTAGCCACTTAGTGGGAAAATACCCTTTTTGTTCGCTGACTGGCAATGCTGCTGGTTCAATGAAGCAAGGTTTTAACACATAACCACGCATCAGATCTTACGCCTCTTACGCTCGTTTGCCAACTGATTGTGCTTGGACAATTGTGACCACCATAGACCCGTCGTTTATGCCTCAAATCGAACACCCATTTTTTATTGCCTATCCCCCATGGAGACAGGTCAAGGAAGGTCCACCCCACCGAGAAAACAAGGGAAAAAAAGAAAGAAAATGTGGGCTGCACCCTCCAAGTAAGAGCAGAACGCAGGTAAATCTGGTGAACAGCGATATCGTCATGGTCTCTTTGCCAACATTCACAGGCACACAGTCTGCTTTGTCTGGGTTCAAGTTTCATCCGTATGAAAGACAAGGCCTCTCTCCTGAAGAAATGCAACTTCTGGCTGACACAATGGGACACTTCTGATGCACGTTTCCTAACTACTTGGAGACAGAGTCGGCGCAGCGTTGGCAAACGGCAGCCAACCAAGCTGTTCCAAGTTCATGATGTAATAGTCATGGTAGTACATCAGTATTGCAATGGGTTGTCCCATGATTAGTGACAACCACACAGCCATGTTGCCGTACTTTCCTTCCAAGAAGCGACTCACAAACAATGCAAATGGAACCTGCAATCAAGAAGACTCTTTGTCAGGCAAAAAAAGAAAAAAACAAATTGCTTGGTGCAAAATGTGCAGTCTCCAAACATCCGATTTCGTTATTTTCACAGAGAAGTTGGCAGTGATTTGAGGCTTGTACACAATGTAGGTCTAAAACAACACACCTGTCCCAACATAGACGAAAATGCCCACAGCCGAAACATTCTCAAAGGAATGCTGACTAAATACTACAAAAGAAAGGATCATTCCACGTGAAGTCGGCATCACCGTGCACCGTGCAAAGTAGCATTTCTGGGAAAAAAATCTGAATTGTGTACAACAATGTACGCCCCTTCGTTTCGCATTACCTCGTGGAAAAAAGCTGACACGAAGAAGACAGCAAGACTGCCTTCAAGCTTATTCCAGCCTTTCGTCATTAGTGGTTTGTACAAATGCCTGCAGTAAAAAAGAACCTCTTTTGTAATCAATGCCATCAAATGTGTTCCTCAGTTTTCTGCTGTTGGTTCCTCCTCTTACATTTGTTAGAAAATTCCTTTTTTTTAACCAGAGTACAAACAAGATAACAAACTTTTCAGGTTTCTACAGATCATGGCAAGGGACAAAACCGGAAAGAAGGGAAGCCAGAACACTGAGCAGAACAAGACTTTCGCCTGGATTTGTAGACGAAAGGGAACCCATCCCACAGGTCCAACTGCCGAGCAATGCTCTCAACGAACGTGTCAGATACCTTGTTGCCCATCTGTGAACAGGTATGTTCCAGTTTTGCCAGAAATATTGCACACTTTCGCTGTTCCTGCAATGAGAAAGGAGACATGACACGCGTTGTTTCTGAAATGTGAAATGCATTCAATTTCCTTTTTGTTCACTTCGAAGAAAATGTCAGTGTCATTCGTCTTTGTCCTTCTTAGTAAAACACTGACCACCAATCCCGGTAGAAAACACGGTCTCCAAACTTTAGCAATTCAGCAAGAACGTTCAGGCAGGAGTGGAAAAACCAATAGAAAAAGATCAACCAGATGATATGATTTGGCACCTGAAAAAGAACAACAGATTCCTTCAAACACGTACATGAATTGCGTGTTTGTGACCTTTTGTCGCGAACAATACAGAAGCAAAATGAGATTGTATTTCACTCACTGCTAATTTCATAATTCTTTCCATCATTTTGGAGTAATGCTGTCCTTTGAACGGAACCATGCTGTTGTGAACAGTTGGGACAATCCACTAAAATACAAAAAACATGGATTGACAGTGAACATTTGATCAGAATACGATTGTCACTTTCTTCAGCAGTCTTCTTTGTTTGGACACAGAATCAGAAATGCAGCTGAAGATACCTGTTGAACCAAGCTGAGCATCAGCCCCAGCAAGAAAACCATCTCTGCTCCTCTCTTGAGCAGGAATCTTTTGCGAATACGGGCAGACCGCGGGAAGTTTAGCTCGTAACACAGCGTGGGGGCCATCATGAAATAGTACATGTCTGAAAGGAAATACATTTTCCCAAGTAAATATCTTGTATTGAAACATTCGGTGAGAACTCACAATGCCCAGCATGTTGACAGAAACAGCGCTAAAACAGAAGGAAAATTTCATTTGTTCGTTGCATGCGCAGCTGAACCATACCTGTCAGACGGAGGTTGTCGGGATACTGCTGTAGCTTAGGCACCGGGTTTCCGTTGTCGGTAAACGTCTCGCTCTCATGCATGGCATCTTGAACTGAATGATGAAGAGCAACAGATATTCAGTCATTACAAAAAGTACTTGCGGCGTCGACTTCTGTGAAATAAGAAGTTTTCTTGCACGAGGTCTGTTACCAGTGCTGTCACACTGGCAAGTGTTCATTTCCTGAAAGCAAGCGATTGCCTTGTCAATATGCCACGCAACACATTTATTTCTTCAAGAAGCGCACCATGGACATAGCTCTTGAATCTGCTTCTCCTGGGATGCAGAGGCCTGTTATTCCGGCTGTCTTGCCGACACCAGTTGTTCACCATGGCGAAGGAGATCAGTTTGAGGAAGACAATGGTGTACACACTGAGCGCTATGGATGAAAACACTGCAAGTGGACAGAAGAATCCAAATATAAAACCAGGGCACAACCTTTCACAAATTTGTCAGTGCTGGATATCTATCCTTTTCCCACATGACAGAAGGCATTGACAATTCAACTGGTGTGCGTGATGCAGTCACGCCAACTTACATGGAAACGGATGGATGTAGAGAATGGCAGCTGCAGGAAAAATCAAGACGGCGGTCAGATTGACAACATGTATGTACAGACCCAACTTCTCTGGGAAAATATTCTGCAAGAAAAAAGACTTTTTTGAAACATGTAGCCAACCAAGTAACAGCGCAAAACCAGTGCACGGACAGCTTTCGCTAATTTTTACGTGGGCTTGGATAAATTCTTTGAGTAATTGTGTCAGAACACACAAATCCAGCTTACAGTTTTGGGAAGTGTAGGCAAAAGACAGGGAGAGACAGAAAGAAAGAAAGAAAGAAAGAAAGAAAGAGAGAGAGAGAGAGAGAGAGAGAGAGAGAGAGAGAGAGAGAGAGAGAGAGAGTCAAAAGAAAACGTTTAGAGACTTTCACGAGTTGTAGTGCGCACGAGAAAAAAAAGGGAATGGAGGAGCAATTCCGGCAAGCAACTTGAAACATGGGAGAAAAGCCAGTATCAGAGTGCAAGTACGAATTCTGCCAGGTTGTCAAATATCTGAAATCTGGAACCTTTGCCCTTCAGATCGAGCAAATGACCAGTTATCTCCTTTGCAAGTCATTGCAAAATTCCAATGGTTGTTTACCAATTAAAAAAGAAAACATTTGTGAGCTTCAGTGCAAAAAGATTTCCGTCAAGAGGCACAGGCTGCAACAAAGTTGCAAACGTCAAAACACCTTTGTCATCATCAAAGTAGTGTCGCGTACTATACAGTACTACGTATGACCCTGTGAGAAAACAACACTTGATCTTTGCTCCGAACACGTTCACAGCACTGAACTGTGCACGGTTGGGGCGCGAACGGACCTTTGAACACGCATGACCGTTCGCCAAGTGTTCAAAGTCCAAAAAGAAAAACTCCTTACTCACCTTGGAAAGCAGCACTTCAGTGAAGAAACATACCAAAATAAACACATTTGACACTGAAATCAGAAAAGGCATCATATAAGATATTCTTTTATTTTCTCCTGTTTCATTACTTCGCTGCCTTTGAAAAAGGCGCGAAGTAGTATTGGAGCTCCAGTGGTTTTGCGAGCAACAGGACCTTTGGTTTAGCTGCCCCCCCTGCCCAGCGAGGCCCCCCCTACCAGCCTTCACCCAAGTAAGGACCAAAGTTAACCCCCCCCCCAGGGATATGCCACCCCCCCATGGAAAGTGCCAACCCCCCATGAAAAGTGCCACCCCCCCTCACTGCACTGTGGTGTATGGCGATGGTGGCAGCGAAGTACATTGGCCTTTGGGGCCAAATCTCTAGTTTCTTTCTTTCTATGAAAGAAAGCTAAATCTTTCCGTTGGTGTCCAAGTCAACAGACCAAACATTCATCACTTCGATGCCTTTGAAAAGGCGCGAAGGAGCATTCGAACTCCCAGTGATTCGACGAGACCTTTGGTTTGCCTCCCCTAATCACTGGTCAAAATGTTGCCCCCACCCCGAAATGTCACCCTCAACCCCTTCGGTGGTGCATAGCGGCAGCGAAGTACGGTACTAAGCCTTTGTGGCCAAATCTCTAGTTTCTTTGAATTCCTTTATCCTTGCTTTCACAAACACACGATCACTCGTATCACTGCATCGTCGCTGCCACAGAATCGCCCACCAAAAGTGGCGAACATCAGCTGCCCTCTACCTTGAAAAGTCTCATTTTGCACTTACATAGAATCAGGATGGAGGAAGGCCAGTTGTACGGGTCCTGAATAAGCACTGCAGCCCAGTTGAACGGCTTGATGAGTATTCCATACCTGCAAAATACACAGGACATTTGACATCAAGTTTAATTCTTAAATTCCTTGGGTGAATAATCGACGATTTAAAAACTTTCACGGACGGTTCTTCCCCTTGTGACGCTGAAGACGGGTGAAATAACCTAAGAACAAGGGCTATGCTGACAACAAAGACACGATTTTCAATCATACGTGAAGAATTCACAAGAAAAATCGGCGCAAAAACCAGTTTCTCACATAAAATGAATAGTGGTCACTTGGGACACAATTGTTGATAACATTGAATAACATTTCAGTCTGAGTGGAGATTGTTATCAAAAATGGACACTTGTAGTTAGACACTGATAACACAAGAAAAGAGACACGAAGAAGAAGAAAAAAGACCGACAGTTCCCCAGAAAAGGCTTCAGAAGATGCGAAGTTCATTGCCCCAACAAGCTGGAACACCATCAACTCCTGCCTCCCACGAAAAAGCGTGAAATCGGTCGCCTTCCATCGACATTTTCTCTTGGTGCTCGTGTTTGGATACAAGCTGACATGCTTCTGTGGTCAAACACAAACACAAGTTCTTCCAATTCTTTGCACAAAAGGAGAGTCCGTATCGTTCCGCGTCCAGTTAGGCGGCAAGGACAAGGCGCTTCAGTGCTTTGAGCCAAAACAGTAGAGGGGTTTGTGTTCGTTTTCTTCTGTATCACGAGATTCGCTTCTGCATTGCCTTTTCTTATTTTTGTGGAGGCAGATTCTGTAGAGGAACGGCACAAAGTCAAAGGAACACAGACAAGAACAGAAAAACTGTTGCACTAGACGGACAAAAAATAACACAATTTGCGTATGCAGCCTGGATCGAAAAAAGTTCAAACTGCTGTCTCGACATCATAGATCAATACTTTTGCCAAGGTCACTTTTTTCCTCCACTCAGACTTCCGAAAAAAGAGAACCAATCGTGAACCAGCAAACTAGGCAACGAAGCCAAACACATCACGTCCGACAGTGAAACAATGGTGAGGTGAGTGCTGAATGCAAAGAGAAACAGCAGAATGTTATTTATTGTTTGCATGATTGCTAACGGAGAACACCAAGTCACAAACACGTGCAACTCTTGCCTTGACGAAAGGGAAGGCGGCTTGCTTTGGCACGAAATCCCGACAGTGCAAAGTGACATCCCGACAGACAAAACACAGCCCAAATGCAACCAAAAACGTTTGTATTTCCACTTAGAAATCTCACCGACATTCCATATCCTGTACGAGACCACCCCAGGACACTTTCTTCTCACTTCTCAGTCCATAAACATACACAATCTTACAGGAAAGAAGACACCAGCGTGTTTACTCACTTGATCAAGTTCTCCAGTGCAACCCGCGCGAAGGCCAACACCTGCAAAAACAGACGAACACGTTCACTGAACTGAGCTTGCGAACTGTCAAACCAGAAAGACCTTGCAAACTGTCAAACCGCAAAACAAGAAGGTACGATTGGATGGACAATTTGCCAAAAGTCGAGAAACGTGCCTTTGTTCAACAAAACTGGTCTCCAACAACAAAAGCATCAGTGCGATTGTCGCGCTTGCAGGCTGCTCGTTTCCGTCAATAAAACAGCTCAAGATTCAATACCCACAAAGCATGTCGATCAAAGGAAGCGGAAGGTTCTAATGAGCAGAACCCTGTGTGCCGACGGCTTCTCCCCCGTAAGGACGTGCGGGCCGACCTACCACCCGCCCCCGGCGAACTGCAGAAGCGATGGTGGGGGGGGGGGGGGGTAACATCCATGAAGGGGGGGGGGAACATCTAAAGTTAGGCCTTTTTCGAAGGCAGCAAAGTAACCAATGGATGTTTTCTTATTTCTCTTTCTCTGTGTGTCGCTGTTCAAATGGCAGGTTGATAAGCGTGCGCAACATTTCTTACCAGAAGCACAATGCCGAGGTTGAGAAGGCCGCGGTAGTTGTTGAATCCGCTGCTGGTGCTGAACAGCGAGTCTGCGAGCGAGTGTATCCTGAAACAACGGCAATTTCTGCATTGAACCAAAAGGTGGATGAAAGGCGTTTTCTTTCCTCCAAACTCGACTGGCTGCAAGTGGCAAACAGACAGATACAAGTTCGAGTGGATGTTCTCCACTTTGATTCGTTGACCACCATGTGAGAAACAAGGTTTTGCAATCTTGTGCGTTATCTTGACCACAACTTTTTCTCGCTGAAACCTTTCTGCCGAGAATGCAGCGACTTGGCCTGAAACACCAATGACACCGATATTTTGGTCGTGAAACACCGGAAAAGACGGTCTCAACGAAGAACTGGAAACGTCAAAACACAAAACCACAAGGAAAACAGAATGCATTGTCCCCAACTTTCTGTAAACGTTACCTCTTCCCTTCTGTTTCGTCATTTGATGGCATTTTGTTTTCTTTTTCCGGTACAAAATATTCGGGTTCACAAAGCCATGGGCACTGACTTTCCACAAAGCCGGTGATGGGTGATAGCGACTTCGTCCCTCTCCCGTTGAGTTGCACTTGTTTGCCAGCATTCCAGGACTTTTGATGATCGGATGCATCTGACTCGCTTCCCTCACTGCTAGACTCGTGTCTCCAGCGCTCCTGTCCATTACAATGACCACTTCCATTTGCCATTGCATTTCGCCCATTCACAATCCGTCTTGCCATTTTCTCTTTGTTCTTGTGCAGTTTCCGAACTGAAAAGCTTGCGTGTTGCTCACTTCTGCCACTGATTTCAGTCAATTATCCTTCAGCCGTCGCTGACAACCGCTGTTTCGGTTTTGAGTCGTGAAGCATCAGTGATACAGAGCATCACCACTGGCACGAGACAGCTTGTGTGTTTTGACGTGATCGCATGCTGATTTACCTGTTATCACTCCTGCCTCTCTCAACACAAAATACAAAAGCTTGAGCTCCATCTATCCAACAATATCATTTTCCGGTAAACCTTGCATTCTCAAATGAATGAAAACAAGTCAAAAGAAACATTTAAACTTGCAAGCTATCAATCAGCAAATGTGGTGAAAACAGCTCTTGCTGAAACGAGAACGCAGCAGCCAGTGAGACAGAAATGTGGAATTTTTTCCTTTCGGGTGCGCAGCCCGTGTGTAAACACTCGTCTGGTCAAGAACTGGGACAGTGGTGCAAAATTTTTCACAGATCCCAGAGGAAGGAAGAGCACGCCACACATGTTACTTTTTTTTTTCTTGGCAGCATGCACCATGGGAC
>JAAUYG010163886.1_pt1 | contig 19894 bp, 14 predicted proteins | sample 7278091 | NCBI WGS metagenome assembly JAAUYG01 (sample SAMN14350201, study PRJNA611818) | marine sediment metagenome | isolation source: surface marine sediment (0.6m) | place: French Polynesia: Moorea | collected 2018-08
AAGATAGTTGATTATGCCTTGTGTATTGGTATGGCAATAAACATTGGTGACAAGTTAAGACTAGATTTTATTTGTCAAGCATTTGTCATAAATTTTAGTAAAGCATTCAATCTCCTGCCGTTATTGATGTTTGTCGCTTTCGCTCCGAGATCACATCAGAAAGCAAATATTCAACTTTTAGTCTATTTCAGTCAGCGATCGCATTTGACTAAATGCGATCGCGCCATACCCAACAAATCTCAAAAGTCAACGGTACACCGCTGCTTGCACCCGTTCGGGCATAAACCCAAGAGATGGGGGTAAAACGCCGTCACCCTTCGGGCTGTCTTCCGAATTCAGTTCGGAAGCTTGAATGCCCCGCCGCATTCCGCGGTCAGATAAACTAAGCGATCTAGAAGCTGATAACGATTTGCAACACGATTTTGACAAATTCCCTATGACCTTAACTTGTCACCAATGGGCAATAAATAATTACTACCGCGCAGCACATATTAGCACTAATTAAAATTATCAACACATCTCAAACTTTATACTGATAGACATCAAAGTAAATGCCTAACGGGACTTAGACATTTTTTAGTCAAAAACAGCCTCAAATCTATATACAGCAATGCTTTTACTTCAATTCAGTGTTTTTCTTGATATACTTTGGTTTCAGCGATTTTTTAGTGTTTGGTGTACATCCCTTTCTTCATCAAGGTTTGAGGCTGTTTTCTTGTTGTTTTTTGTCTCAGTCCCGCTAATCCAAATCACTGACCAAATAAATAGTAAGACATTGAATTGAGAAACAGCCCTTAAACATTCTCAATTCATGTACTTACAAGATCGCTCTTGGCGCATTAGTTATTCCAGTAACGAAAATAATCCCATCGCAGATTTCTACATCCCTGCTTTAGAATGCACCGTCTTTGCCATTCCAGAAGCAGTAAAACAAAAACTATTACGTTACACGCCAAATAGTAAGCCCAGTTGGAAGCGAGAAGATGAAATAAAGAACGAAGAAACCAATAGTTCAGAAATTCAAAAATTGAGAGAAGAAGAAGATTCTGTAACTCCTAAACTAATTAAAACTAAAGTCCCAGACCCTTCTCAAACTTCCCCATTTAACGATTAGCTCCCCCTCATTCAAAAGTTTATGCAAGAGAGATTCTAGTTGTTCAACAGATTTAAAAAGACGATGAGCTAGATATTCGCTATTCTGAATGCCAGACTAATTCAGCAATATTATAATCTGGACTATAGGGCGGTAAAAATTCCCAAATCAAATTGGGCATTTCTTGAGCAATTTGATTGAGAATATCTTCTTTTTTGTGAAAACTTGCATTATCTAAAATGACAATAATTTTTGTTCCTTTGCTCACAAAATTTTCTGCCTTATTGCCTTCCGATATCCATTCATTGTAAATATTTTTTTAGCAAAGATACTATTGCGACGCGATCGCAAATCGTCTTTGGCTTCAGTACGTCCTACCTGTTCTTTCTCTTCGGAAACAATTTTATTAATCGATGGTTCTTCTTTAAATCGAGAAGTAGAAGTAATCGGATCGTCATCGAGATACCAAGTTACGGCTGTCAATCTTTCTAAAGCGCGATCGACAAAACTAACTTCTAGTCCAGGAGTTAGTAGTGAAATACTCTGATGCTGCCTTTTCTGCTGCTTCAGCACTAACACTCTTGAACAATCGTTGTTTGACAATGTTATAAACTTCTACATCAGTTGATGGACTTAAAACCCGTTCCTGTCTGGCAGAAGCACGGATTAATTCTTGTAATTCTGTGATTTCTTCAGCAAAGGTATCGAAAGCAGAAGCCAGAGAATAAACAAATACTAAATTATTACAAGCTCCTGCTAAATCCATTAAGGAAAAGAGAAACGCTACAACCTGTTGAGCCAGATCGCTATTATTTATTTGTTTGGCTTTGGCTGCTCTAAGATAACGAGCAATTTCATCTACTGTAGCTTTCTTCTCAACTACTAAGCGCAATTTGGCAGCAAATAGATCGACAGAAAGTTCTCCTGCTAATATTTCTTCTCTGGGAATACAAGTTTCAAAAATTGAAGGCAGCATATACAAGTCTCTAATTAGAAGCTTGTTATTAGCTTGCCCATTTTGTTAAGAAAAATTTAAGGAAATCAAAAAACACCAAACATGGGAACTGTTTGATAATCTCGATCGCTTAAGACAAAAATTATCTCAAATATTGTCGCGACTCACTCAGTCCACGATCGCATCTATTACAAGATGGGACCTTATTCTCGATGCTTTATTTGTAGCAAACATTTAAGCATTTCATATTAGCTCAACGAGGAGACATTGTCTACAGGCGGTCTTCTCCAACTGAAGCTTTTTTGTCAAGTCCATTTGATACAAAATAACTGCGATTAACCTGAGTTTCTTTCTCTCGAAAGTATGTTTTTAAGATTTATGAATTTGGATATCAAGTCATGAAAATAGCTGCTTTCAATCAAGAATGTTCAAGTTATGGCTTCAATAATTTTTTAGATTCTTGTTGGTGCAATTATTGTTTGATTAGATTATGCTTAACTTGTAAACTCATACCAATAGCAAAAGATTACACAGATCCGCCTCCCCTGTGGCTCTCTCAAAGAAACGATATTATATTATAACTATTAATTTTTCTCGAGATTAAAATTTAAGACGGTGTCTCACTCACAAAATAATGTGCCTCTTGGTGCAGTTTTGCAGAAAGCTGGTCTAGTTTCTTCCGATCAGATTCAGCAAGCTCTCAAACAACAAAGTCAAAATAATGAAAATTTAAGAATCGGTGAAATTTTAGCTTCTCAAGGGCGTATCAACCCCAAAACAGCTGACTTTTTTGCAGAGTGTTGGTCTACATTAGTAGAAGAAAAACAGAAACAGCCTATAGGTCAGTATTTAAAACAAGCTGCATTGTTAGATGAAAAACAAATCCAGATAATTCTGGATGAGCAGAAGAACACCAATCTAAAATTTGGAGAATTAGCGATCGCTAAAGGTTGGCTTAAGCAAGCCACAGTAGACTTTTTTTTAAAATATCTTGCTGCTAACTCTCAATCTAAATTTAATTTAACTACAAAAACAACAGAAGAAAAAAAAACAAACTCAATTGAGCAACTTGAGTACTCCCAACGAATACACGAAAGATTTCTCAAAATTAAGTATAAGTTACTTAAATTAGAGAATCAGAATGATTATTCCGAGGAACTCTTGGAAAGGGTACTTCTATGGACTGGAGGACAATCTTTTTTGACTCAGACTTTATTTCGACTCATCGGAGATAACAAAGTTAGTATGAGTCAAGAGCAAACAACAAAACAAGTTGATTATTTAGTGAAAACGAAATTGCTTCATGATTGGGAAAATCAAGAGATTGGCAAACATCTTAAAACCATAGAAGATCGATTACTTAATAATCACCAATGCGAACCTAGCAAGCTACTAAAGCTATATCAACGTATCTTACAAAAGGAAGTTCCGATAAACGAGAGTAAAGAACAGAAAGAACTACTAAATATTGGATTAGTGGTTAAGCAAGAGCAAGAGTTGATGGTAGCCAATCAAATATACCAATCAGTATTTAATCAAAGTTGGATTAAAAGAGAATTGGCTAACCTAGCCTATCAAAATAACTTTGCAATTCCCATTGTTCCAGAAACTTCGACCACAGTAGTTTCTGCGCCTCAAAGTCGAGCTAGTTTTTTAAAATTCAGAAATATTTTACTATTACTGGCTTTAATTAGCTTGTTATCAATATTTTTTAAAACCATGGCTAAACGGATAGCAGTCAAGACGGCATTTCAAAACGGTAACGAACTATTAAAACAAGGTAATTTTGAACAAGCGATCGCTGAATATAATCGTCTACTGAAGATCGATAGTAACTATTTTCAGGCATGGACTAATCGAGGTTATGCTTTGGCAGGATTACAACAATATGATGAGATGCGAGAATCTTGTTTGACTGCTACAATCATTGAACCTAAAGCGTTATATGCTTGGAACTGTCAGGGAGAAGCCTTACATAATCTCAAGAGAGAGAAAGAGTCGATTGTTGCTTTTGAGCGAGCGAGCGCCTTAAATAAAATGGAGCCGATCTTTTTGATTAATAAAAGTGAGTCTCTGACTGCTTTAGGTGAATTTGAAGAATCTTTTGTTGTAATTCAAGAGGCGATTAAAATTTTAGAACAACTTGAAGCAAACAACGGTCAGGAAGATATTAGTGGCGAATTTGCAGTAGCCTTGACTTCTTTGGGCAATGGCTATCGTAGGAAGGAGCAATATGCAATGGCAGTGGCAACTTACGATCGCGCCTTAGAATATTCCACTAGCTATTTTCCTGCTCAGATAGGGAAAGGTATTGTTTTAAGCAGAGCAAACCGCCACCAAGAAGCAATAAAGGAGTTTGAACGCATTCTTGAGAATACTCAATTAACAGAAACGCGACAGGCTCAGACTTGGTTTTATCTGGGAAAAACTCTTTGTAAGTCTCAGCTAAACTCTGAAGGCATTGCTGCTTTTGAACAAGCTATAAGGCTAAACCCAAACTACGAGGCTGCAGAACAAGCAAAAAAAAGATGCAATTAAGTTAAACTAGAGAAAATACTTCAAAACTTTATCTATCATTGCTAAACAATATATAAATATAAAGAGTCGCAAATAGTCTGCAAATATAATCATTATTAAGTGAAATTCCTCAATAGCCAAAGACTAAAATGGCCACCAAGAAGGCTTCAAGTTGGTATAGATGCGACTTACTGTTCTAGATGATGGAGGATGAGAACCCTTAAAATTTTCACCTAACATATTGTATAAAAGTTCAGTAGGACTTATTGGTTTTGCCAAAGAAAATAAAATCTCACTACTGTAACTGTCACAACTCAAGCCTCTTCTCTCTACTGCACACACCACAGGCTTTTCCCCAATGGTATCACTGGCTAAATAATTCATTCTGTCTTGACTGTAAAAAACCTGTAACTTACTAGCAGTATTTTGGCAGTTAACAGAGGCTTCTTCCGAGGAAAAATACTGTGGTAAAAATGACAATATGGGGACAATTTGTGATCTTTTTTGGTTGGAAAAAGTAGCAAGTACCGTTGGGATAGAAGATTGATCAGAGCAAGTAATGTTAACTGTGTTGGTAGTTTCTCCTCTTCCTGGAAATGAGGCTACAGCCACTAGAGCTATTGCAGGAATTGTTGCGACGGTTGCAAAACAATTTAAATTGCCCATGGTCTTTTCTGCTGTATATTACTCTTATAATTTTTAAACATTAAGTATCACGGTAATAGTATGATTAGATACTATCATAAGATAGACATTGTAGCAAAAATTGTATTTAAAAGGAACTAATTTCTGGTTAAAAAAAATTTCGAGGAAGATATACAAGTACTAATTAAACACATTTTTACCTATAAATGACTTTCTTTTGGCTGAGATCAAGCAAAATGTTCTTTTTCAGATAATAGCCAACAATGGTTTCCAATCAAATCAATTTAAAGATTATGGTTAAAGTTTCATGGCTTATCACACCTAGCAAAGGAAACTACAATGAATCATCAAACCAAGCAAAAAATTTTTTTGAGTAATTATCTAAAAATTCATCAATCTATAACAATTGTCGGTAGTATTTTAAGTTTTTCTTTATTCTTTAGTAGTTGTGACCTAGCACAAGCTCAAATCTCAGCTGATGACACTGTTTCTACAGAAGTTAATAACTCCGATCATCTCTCTGAGATTACAGGAGGAACAACCAAAGGAGAAAATTTGTTCCATAGCTTTCAAGAATTTTCCGTTGCTTCAGGGAATACCGCATTTTTCAACAATGCTACTAATATTGATAATATTATCAGTCGAGTTACAGGAGGCTCAATTTCCAACATCGATGGTTTGATTCGAGCTAACGGTAACGCTAACCTGATTCTGATTAACCCTAGTGGGATTAATTTTGGTGCCAATGCCCAACTAGATATTGGGGGTTCTTTTTTAGGTAGTACCGCAGATAGCCTGATTTTTGAAGACGGGACATCATTTAGTGCTACAAATGCCGATCAAAATCCTCTGTTGACAGTAAGTGTACCTGTTGGTTTACAGCTGGGACAAAATTCAGGGGCAATTAATGTTCAGGGGACAGGACATAACTTAAGTTTAGCAACTCCTGTTTTTTCTCCACTTACTAGAGGAGAGGTTTCAGGATTAAAAGTTAAGTCAGGTCAGACTCTTGCATTAGTAGGAAACAACCTGTCTTTAACTGGGGGTACTTTAACCGCAGAATCAGGAAGAATTGAGCTAGGTAGCATTGCCACAGGTAAGGTTGCTCTAAATTCCTCTGTTGAAGGTTGGACAATCGATTATAGTGATGTATCTATTTTTAGCGATCTCAATCTATCTCAGAAAGCCTTAGTTGATGCTAGTGGTAATAGCAGTGGCTCGATTAATCTTCAGGGCAGACAAGTTTCACTTCAAGATGGTTCTGCTGTATTAATTCAAAATCTAGGGGCTCGAGCATTGGGAAACATTAGCATTAATGCTGCTGAATCTTTAAGCATAATTGGAACAGAACCAGAAGGAGAAATTGCCAGTGGTTTATATACCGAGGCTTTAGGTGCTACAAAGGGAGGAGATGTTGATGTTACTACACAACAGTTATTCATCGAAGATGGGGCAAGCATTATCTCTACCACCTCTAGTAGTGCGCCAGGAGGAGATGTCAGAATCAATGCTACCGAATCTTTAAAATTTGTCGGGTTTTCAGAGATTAGTCCCAATATCTTAAGTGTAGTTTCGGTACAAACATTCGGAGCTGGAAATGCAGGCAATGTTACAGTCTCAACTAAAACAGTTACTGCTCTAGATGGTGCTAATATTTCTTCTATAACTGGAGGAAGAGAGGGGACTGGTTCTGGAGGGAATATTAATGTTGATGCTACCGAATCAGTAGAATTAATTGCCGTAAACCCAGTGACTTTTGCTCCTAGCCAAATCACAGCGGGCAGTGGCAGTCAGGGCAATGCTGGCAACGTGATGATCGACACGGCAAGACTAACAGTTCAAGACGGCGCCAGAGTCGATGCTTCAGCTACAGCCGCAGGTAATGCAGGCAATGTTATGATTAATGCCTCTGAATCTATTGAAGTGAGCGGTAGTTTTCCAGGTTCGATTAATCCCAGCTTAATTACTGCTTCAGCTAATATTCTCGATCCTACATTGCGAGAATTCTTCGGATTACCCGATGTACCTAATGGTAATTCTGGCAGTATCACTATCAATACCCCTAGCCTAAAAGTTATGGATGGAGGACAGGTAACTGTCCGTAATGATGGCACAGGAGATGCAGGAGACTTATACATTCAAGCTAATGCGATCGATATCAATACTAATGGTGGTATTACCGCAGCAGTTGAACAAGGAGTTGGGGGAACAATTGAACTACAAGTAGCCGATTCTTTAAACTTGAGTAGTGGCGGTCAAATTGCCAGTGATAACTCTGGTGCTGGAGATGGAGGAGAGATTAGAATTTCTACTAATTCTTTAAACATCAGCGATCGCTCTTTTATCACGACTACGACCTTTGGTGCAGGTAAAGGCGGCGATATTACCCTCAATGCCAACGAATCGATTAACTTGACTGGAACAGGATTTGAGCAGTTTCAACAGACTTTTCAAGCTAATGCTCTTAATGGCACACTGAAAGCAGGAACTAGAGGTACAGGTATATTTATTGGTACGGCAGCTGATGGCAGATCGGGAAACCTGAAGATTGATACTAATACCTTACGTCTTTCTGAGGGAGCAATTATTTTTAGCCCTATTTTTACTAGTGGGATCGGCGGAGATATTGAGGTTAATGCTACTGATATTGAAATAGCAAGTTCTGCCTTACAAATTGACGCAGGGACTAATAGTATTAACTCGGGTGCTGCTGGAGATCTTGTGATTGATACAGAAAGACTGATGCTTAGAGATGGAGGAACAATAATTAATGCGACTTTTGGTGAGGCTACAGGAGGGGATATAGACATCAATGCTACTGAAGTTGTCAACTTAAAAGATACTCCCGACGGCTCACTACTATTTACAGGAATTTATTCTGGCACCAGTATCGGCACTGGCAAGGGAGGTGATCTTAACCTTAAAACTACCAATTTGAATATAGATGATGGTTTTATCAGCAGCAACACAGGGGGATTCATTCGTGATGGTTTAGGCATTGAGGGGGGTGGCGATGGCGGTAAGATCTCAGTTGAAGTAGAAGACACGATTGAAATTTCTGGTATTCCCAGCGGTCCTAGATTTGCTAGTGGCATTAGTTCAACTTCTTTTACTAGTGGTGCTGCGGGAAATATAGAAATTTCTACCAGTAAATTATTAGTTCGAGACGGTTCGGAAATTGTTGCTTCGGCTATAGGTTCAGGAGCAGGAGGTGATTTGACTATTAATGCCACAGATTCTATTGAGTTGAATGGCACAACCACGATGAATAACATGAAACGAGGTGGTCTAATAGCAACTTCAGGTAGAGAAGCCTTTCCCGGACAAGAAGCTAGTGGAGCATCAGGAGATATCAATATTACCACTGGCAATTTGACAGTTGAGGATGGAGCAAGTATTGATGTCCAAAGTTTAGGAACAGGAAATGTAGGGAATTTAAAGATTGAGGTTGAAGATTCAATTTTACTAAACCGTGAGGGGACAATCTCCGCTGCAACTAATTCTGATACTGGGGGTGATATTGATATCGTCGCCGATAATATTTTTTGGCTTGGCAACAGTACGACAACCGCAACAGCTAGCGGTAATGCCGATGGTGGCAACATTAATATTAGAGCGAATAATGTAGTTGTTTTAGAAGCTAGCCAACTGACTGCCGATGCCAATATGGGTGTCGGTGGCAGAATCGATATTAATACTCAGGGACTATTTATTTGTGACGAATGTCGTGTTAGTGCCAGTGCTACCTCTCAAGTTGGTGTTGATGGGGTAGTAAACATTGATACCCTCGATCTTAATCAGAATTTAGAAATAGTCGATATACCCATTCAACTAACTCAACCGAAAGATACAGTGGCGTTGGCTTGTTCGGTTACACAAAAACCTAATGCCAGTAAACTAACTATTAGTGGACGTGGAGGGTTACCACCTCGTCCTAATGAACCATTAACTAGTGAATCTATTGTTAGCTTTGAAGTTCTGGAAAATTCCCCCCAGACCATTGGGGATAAAAATATTGATCGAGATTCAGAACATTCTCCCCCTAAGGATATCCCAGATGTTAATGACGAACATGACGGTATAATCTCTGAGGACAACGCTGAATTACCAGCTCCTGCTCGTAACTGGTACACAAATGATCGAGGAGTAGTAGTTTTGACTGCCCAATCTACTACTCAATCTACTGCTGCTCCTGCTCCTGGATTTAATCACCCCAATTGTCATGTTCGCTGAATCACGCTCTTCTAGACCAAAAGTTGATTTATATCACCCCCAAAAAGCCGAGGGGTATTTTATTGATTCAGGAGACTATTCCCCAAGAATACTCAGCGATCCTGAAGCATGGAGGGGGCTTAATTGTAAACTAAGAATTAGCCAATGGGAACTTTTACTTTATCGAGCTTTAATTCTCAGTTTTAAATTCTCTTCTACTTCTGGTCAACCCCAGGGTAGGAAAAAACTAGGAACACTTTTGAGTTATAGCTTATTGTTGTTATTAGCTATATTTCGTCATACTCCTTCAGCTTCAGCACAGTCTTTTGAGCCATTAACTCCCGATCGCCCTCAAACGCCACAACCTCAGCCCCTACCACCTAATTCTAATCCTCTAAATGACTCTCTTGATGCTCCGCCATTACCCGAATCAGTCTTGGATATCCCAGGCTCAATTGTCGTAGAACAGTTTGAGTTTGCTGGTAGTACGGTTTTCACTCAGGCAGAATTAAGGGAGGCGATCGCTAACTTTACAGGAAAACCAATTTCTTTTGCTCAACTAGTTCAAGCAGCTAACGCTATTACCGAACTTTATCTTCGCCAGGGCTATATTACTTCTGGGGCTTATGTTCCCGAACAAAATTTGCAGTCAGGAGCAGTGCAAATTCAAATAGTTGAGGGGAGTTTGTCAGACATCGAAATTAATGTTGTCAAAGGAAGATTGTGCGAAACTTATATTCTTAGTCGCTTAGTCAGAGGAACGTCAACTCCCCTTAATATTAATCAACTCCAAGAAGCATTACAATTACTGCAACTCAACCCTTTGATTCAAAGCCTAGATGCGGAGCTATCAGCAGGAATTGAACCAGGGACTAATTCTTTAGCAGTATCGGTTACAGGGGCAGATACTTTTAATTTACAAACTAGATTGAATAATAATCGCAATCCTAGTATTGGTACATTTGAAAGAGGTATTAAACTAACCGAAGCTAATTTGTTTGGCATTGGGGATCAAATTGACATTATTTATTACAACACAGAAGGTAGTAATCAGTATGGGGGAAGTTACACTCTACCTCTCAATTCCCGTGATGGTTCACTCAGTTTCGACTTCCGAATTGCTCAAAATCAAATTGTTGAACCACCTTTTGATGAAGCAGATATTGATATCAACTCCCGTAACTATGATTTAACCTGGCGACAACCAGTAATGCAAAGAGCTACCTCTGAAGTAAATCAAGAATTTGCTCTTAATCTAACTGCATCCAGACGAGAAAGCGATACCTCAATTTTAGATATTCCTGAAGCTTTATCCCCAGGAGCGAATAGTGAAGGTGAAATCCGTACTTCTGTTTTGAGTTTTGGTCAAGAATGGCTACAACGTAATCGTCAAGAGGTTATTGCCGCCCGTTCTCAATTCAATTTTGGTCTTGATGTTTTCAATGCAACGATTACCGAGGATGAACCCGACAGCCAGTTTTTTAGCTGGCGTGGACAGCTATCTTATTTACGATTACTAACTAGACCAAAAGGTAACCCAGCTATTGGTTCAACCATTTTATTGCGCTCACAATTGCAGTTGGCCGCAGATCCTCTGATACCCACCGAGCAGTTTAGTCTAGGAGGTGCAACAACGGTGCGGGGTTATCGTCAAGATGCTCTACTAACGGATAACGGGTTCTCTGCTGGTGCGGAGTTACGATTGCCTATTGTCCGTTTTTCTCAAATTAACGCCGCCTTGCAGTTTAGTCCTTTTATTGATTTTGGTACTGGTTGGAATACCGATGGTGAATCAACAGAGTTTAGTACTTTGGTAGGAACGGGCTTTGGTTTACTCTTAGAAACAGAAGATCGATTGTCGGCTCGTGTGGACTGGGGTATTCCTTTAGTTAACGATGATTCTGGAGACCGCACCTGGCAAGAAAATGGAGTTTATTTGCAACTGGAATATAACTTTTTTTAAAGTAGTGAGTTTTTGTAATTCGTATTTGTAATTTATAAAATTTATAATTTTCTCAAGTAAATGCAGCGTCGTATCCTAGTTTTTCTAATTTCAGCTTGGTTAGCCGTAGCTCTCCATCTGCCAGTTCAATCTCAAGAGCCTAATGCTCTGCAATTAGCTCAAGAAGCTCAACAACTTTATCGTGCGGGAAAGTTAGTCCAATCAGCAACTACCTGGCAACAGGCAGCAGCATTATATCAAGAACAAGGCGATCGCCTGGGACGAACCAAAAGTCTGATAAATCAGTCTCAGGCTTTACAGGATTTAGGACTATATCCCAAAGCTTGTAAAACTTTATTAAAAGCTTTTGAAGTCAAACATCCTGACTGTAATAATAAAGAGCTAGATAAATTAATTCAAAGATTTGAAGCAAGAGAAAATTCTTATTTAACTACCACCCAAGGTATTGGTTTACGTAGTCTAGGGGATGTACTACGACGCAAAGGGATATTGGATAAATCTCAAAGACTACTTAAGTTAAGTGTATTAGCAACTCAGGGTTCGACCGAATTGGGAGCAACTTTATTGGCATTGGGGAATGTCGAACAAGTCTTGGGTAATCAAACCCGCGATCGCTGGGACTATGACTATGTTACAGAAATTATTGACCGTCAAGATCCTCAACTTGCTCTAGAACCTTATTCAGATGCTTTTTTAGCGTATGAGAAAACTGCCGTTGATGAGGGTGCTTTGCCGATTACTCAAATTCAAGCACAACTTAATTATTTAGATTTGTCGATCAAAATTGAAGACTGGTGGCAAAGGCAAACTACCAGACGCATTCAATCTTGGCAACGGCTTAATCAAATGGAATTGACGGAGGCAGCCAATAATTTTTCAACCCTGCTCAAGGCTAAATTAGATCAAACTAGAGATAACCTGATAACTGCAATTGAAGATAATTGGACAAGGGTAACTCCCAGCCACCAGGGAATTTATGCCCAGATTAACTATACAAAAAGCCTGACCAGGTTGGGACAAACTGCTAAAGTTAAATCGATTTTGCAAACAGCCCTAAAACAAGCTCAAACCATACAAGACAAGCGGGGAGAAAGCTATGTTATGGGATATCTTGGTCAATATTATGGTCAACAAGGACAGCTAAATAAAGCGATCGCTTTAACTAATCAAGCGTTGATGTTGGCTGAAGCACAAAATATTAATGGTAATGCTAGGGAAGTTACTTACCTTTGGCAGTCTCAAATAGGACAATTACTAGAACAAGAGGGTAAAACCGCTGAGGCGATCGCTGCTTATACCTCGGCTTTTAATACTCTTCAGTCTTTGCGTACTGATTTAAATGCCAATAATCAGGTGGTTCAATTTGATTTTCGTCAGGAAGTCAAGCCTGTATATCTACAACTGGCCAATTTACTCTTACAGGAAGACAATAATCCTCAAAAGCTAAAATCTCTAACATCAATTAATTCGACAAATACCCAAAAAACCGATGCTAATCATAATTTAGAGTTAGCTCGCCAAGTCATAGAATCTTTACAACTAGCAGAATTAGATAACTTCTTTCAAGATCCTTGTTCTGAAACTTCTGATATTGCTTTGACCATTGACGATCTAGATCCTCAAGCAGCAGTGATATATCCCATTGTGATGCCAGATCGCCTAGAGGTAATTTTTTCGGTAGCAGGAAAACCTCTACAAAAATTTACTACTGTTATCCCTGAAACGACTGTCAATCAAACTTTGGATCTGCTGTACGATAGCCTCTATAATCCAAGTATCAATAATTCTGCAGTCAATATTTTTAGTACTACTCCCCTTAACCCTAGAGAGTTAGAAGAAAATACTCAAACGCTGTTGCCAACTTTAGAACAAGTCTACAACTGGTTGATTGAGCCATTAGAAAGCGAATTAGCATCCAATCAAATTAAAACCTTAATATTTGTTTCCAATGGAAGATTACAAAATGTTCCAATGGCAGCACTCTATGATGGTCAGCAATATTTATTGGAAAAGTATAGTATGGCATTAGCTCCCAGTCTACAGTTAGTTGACACCCAATCAATACCCAGGGAAAAAGTTAAAGTATTGGCAGCAGGGTTGAGCCAGCAAGTAGAAATTCAAGGGGAAATTTTTCCCGCCTTAGCTAATGTTCCCGAAGAGTTAAGACGAATTAAAGCTATTTTTCCTCAGTCTCGACAGTTATTAGACCAAGAATTTACCACTGAAAGTATTAGACAGTATCTTCAAGCAGGTTTTCCTGTAGTTCATTTAGCAACTCATGGATTGTTTAGTTCCGATCCTCAACAAACATTTATTGTCACTGGCGATCGCGATATTATTGATATTAAGACCCTAAGTACCCTACTAGGTTCTACCAACAGTAGCAAACCCGAATTAATCGTGTTGAGTGCGTGTGATACTGCAACAGGAGATGAACGGGCAATTCTAGGTTTAGCTGGAGTCGCCGTACGCTCTGGAAGTAGTACTTTGGCTTCTCTGTGGTCTGTCGAAGATGCCTCCACAGCTGAGTTGATGAGTCAATTTTATCGTGAGTTTGAAAACCCAACAGCTAAAAAAGCCGATGCTCTGCAAAATGCTCAGTTATCTTTAATTAAGTCTTTGCGCGCTCGTCCACCATTAGCGGAACTTAAGCAACTACCACCTCATCCTTACTATTGGGCTCCTTATGTTTTGGTAGGCAATTGGCTATAAAAATTTAAATTACTTTTTTTACCTGCCGACTTCACCTGATAATAAGGCAGGAAATTTAACTAGATAAAAAGGAGCTTGAAAATCATTTTCTCCATTATTGAGAGGTGGAGAATTTTGTAGCTGACTAACAGTAACATAGATATAATTGTCACTACTAAACGCCATACCATTAGCCCAACTCAATAATTTATCATCTTGATAGAGAGTGCGATATTTGCCATTGTTATCTACAACGCCGATCGCATTGTCAGTAATCGCAGTAATATAAACGTTCCCCGCACCATCTACGGTAATGCCATCACAAATTGGTTTATCGCCATAGCGTTGAACTCTGGCAGATAATTCCTCTGTAGAAAGAGATTCATCTAATAAATCTTTAGTTGAAATTCGATACAAAGATGTCCCACTCATAGGTGCATAGTAAACCCATTCATTGTTTGGATCGATGGTAATCGGATTTGCGCCAACTTTGGCTGGTTCTCCTGCTAAAGTGATAGTGCGCTCGTCAATGACCATTGGGATATCTTCAGGACGAGTTGAGCTATCTCCTTCTAGTACCCTGCGAGAAAATCCAGTATTAAGATCGACTACGATTAGGGCAGAATCATCACCACTAGCCGTATCAGTAATATAAATTGCATTGTGGTCAAGATCGACAGCTAAATCATTTAAAAAAGGACTCTTGGCAATAATTGGCTGTGGTAAATAGATAACTCGATCTAGTTCCTCGTTAATCGTATCCCAGGCGACAATTTTACCTGGTTGTCCTTCTCCACTGCTGCGATCGAGCATCCAGACAATACCATTCTTATCTGAACGCAATCCCAAAACTGTATTTAAACCAACCCCGTTAGCATTCGGTTGACTACTCCAGGTTTCATTAGGAAAAGGTGTGACATTTCCATCAGAATCTACTTCGACTACCCGCAGAGGCGCACCATAAAATTGATGTTGACTCATAATTAATCTTCCTTTAGGGGTAATGGCAATATTTGCTGGGGGATGTTCTGCGGGAAATTCGGCAACAATTTCAATTTCATCTGTTTGTCCCACTACAGGATCATCAACAGCCAGAGAAAATAAAATAATTACAGTAGCAACAAATACTAAATAAGTGACAAACCTCGATAAGCGACGAACTTTAATAAGAATCCTGTAGTTAGCCATTAATCTTAGCTATTGCGAAGCGGTGGTTTATTTATAATCGTCTATTATTAATTATTCCCAGGAAATTTCTGACAAGCTGCTAATAAATCTTGATGAACTAAGGTTGAATTAGCAACGATCGCGCCACTATAACTATAATCTTTACAAGTGTTTAAAGAAGGTAAGGGTAAACCATCAAATCCTGTAACTATACAGCCATTTTCTTGGGCAATGAAAGCTAATGCTGCACTATCAATCAACTTACCTCTTTTAGTAATCCAGCCAATTAAATCCCCTGAAAATATACCATTGTAATTAGGTAGCTGAATAGAAGAAGAATAGCAATTTTCAATATCTATTACTTGATACTTATCTTGTAATGCAGGTTTTAAATATGCCATTCCCCATCCTAATAAAATGCTGGGACGGGGATTAGTTATTGTTAGCATTCTACAATTATCTAAATTTTGAGCTAACTCTCCTTGATATGCTCCCTGATTTTTAAGTGCATAATAATAACAGTTTTGTGCAGGAGAAATAGCAATCGCTGCCTCATAACTATCAGCATTAAGAACACTTAAAATTATTTGATAATTATCAAAACCATCGAGATAATATTTTGTACCATCAATCGGATCTAGAGTAATTAAATAATCATTTGCGCCTAATTTAGTAGAAGAAAAATATTTAGTATTACGGGATTGTTCATGCTCTTCTCCATAAAAACTAATATCAGGAAAAGTTCCAAGTAAAGCAACCTCAACTACAGTTTGAATTGAAAGATCTGCATCAGTTAAAGCTGCTGATAAAATATTGTCTCCAGCATCTTTGGCTGGTAAGGAAATAATCTTAGTTTGAATTTGCTGTGCATAACCCGCAGCCACTCTTAAATGTGGTAGTAAAGTCTGAAGAATTTCACGAGGGTAAGGCTGAGAAGACATATAAAAATTAGGCTTAAAAGAGTTTTTAGAGTTACACAATCCTAAGATTTTATATTTAAAACAAGATTAAGTACACACGGCAATTAAAACTTATAGAATCTTAAGTTTTAATTGCTTTTTAATTGTTAACATATCTAACAGCGATTACGCTCCGCGTAGCCTTCCGATCGTATCTATTGCACAGTAGATGTGATCTTCATTCCATTTTGAATTATTTAATCCTTAGCTAAATAAAAAACTATTACGATCGCGTTATAAATAAATGATAGTAGGCACTACAGAAGCAGCTAATATTTTAAATATATCTACTCCTAGACTCAGAGTATTGCTGATTGCGGGAAGAGTAGAGGGAGCTTACAAAACGGGCAAAATGTGGCTAATTCCTTTGTTTGGTGGAAAACCAATTATTCATCGAGGTTCAAGAGGACCTGTTCCTCGCTGGCGCAATCCTCGAAAACCCGCCAAAACTATCATTCATGTTAACTCTCATAAGATTAAAGCAAACAAAAAACATCAGAAACAACAACCCGTAATTACGGTGAAAAAGGGAAACACTAACCAGTATGGGCATGAAGTAGAAATACCAGGGGGATGTCGTATTGTATATAATCCCGATCGCCCTATCTGTGGTGCCAAAGTTTGGATAGAAAGTCTCTATGAAGTAAAAATAGTTTCTTCATAAGCTTTGAGATATTACTGATAATTGTTTAGCTAATATTCCAACATTCAATACTAAACCTAATGTGGACAAAAATTGCTCAAGCCATAACTCAAGCGACAGAAAAAACATTTGCGATCGCCGATACGCGTTCGGTAAGTGGTGGCTGTATTAACCAAGGCTATAAGATAAGTGGTAATGGGACAGAATATTTTGTTAAGCTCAATGACGCTTCTCAAGTAGAAATGTTTGCAGCAGAAGCTTTAGGCTTAAAACAAATGTATGATACCCAGACAATTACTGTACCGCAACCTATATGTTGGGGAACGGCGGAAAATTCTAGTTATATAGTGCTGCAATGGCTAGATTTAGGTGCTGGTAATAGCCAAAGTTGGATAGAAATGGGTCGTCAGTTAGCAGCTATGCACCGTCAGGGAACAAGCGAGCGCTTTGGTTGGGAACGCAATAATACCATTGGTTCTACTCCTCAAATTAATACCTGGACAGATAACTGGGCAGATTTTTTTGCCGAACATCGCATTGGTTATCAATTAAAGCTAGCTAAACGTCGTGGGGGAAGTTTTCCCGATCCAAATAAAGTAGTTCATGCAGTTAGAGATAAATTAGCCGATAGACAACCAGAAGCCTCTATAGTTCATGGCGATCTTTGGTCTGGTAATGCTGCGATCGCATCCGATGGTGCGCCTGTAATTTTAGACCCTGCTACCTATTATGGCGATCGCGAAACTGATATTGCTATGACCGAACTATTTGGTGGGTTTCCAGCTGCTTTTTATCGTGGCTACAACGAAGCTTGGCAATTAGATAGCGCTTATCAACAACGTAAAAGTATTTACAATCTCTATCACGTCTTAAATCACTTTAATCTTTTCGGTGGTGGATATGCTAATCAAGCTAAAAGAATATTAAACGGCATTATATGATCGTAGTGATAATTTCCTCAAGCATTAGGTGAACCTGCATGGCTACTCAAGATAAATGTTGTACCCTAGTACCCTACTTCAAAGTTGCAAATGGAAAAATTGAAGCTTTCAAGCAATTATGTGAACAGTTCGTTGAGAAAACTAGTAATGAGTCAAAATGTCTCTATTATGGATTTAGTTTTGACGGAAACCAAGTTCATTGTCGCGAAGGCTATGAAGATGCGGAAGGGTTACTGGCACATCTGGAAAATGTAGGTTCTTTGTTGGAAGAAGCACTAAAAATCTCTGAGATTACTCGTTTGGAAATTCATGGATCTGAAGCAGAATTGGCAAAGTTACGTGAGCCTTTGTCTCATTTGAAACCTCAGTTTTTTACTCTTGAATGTGGTTTTCGTAGATAGTAGACTTCTGGCATAAGCATTGGTGACAATTAAAAGTTACAGAAAATTGTCAAGCTCGTGTTACAAATTGTTATTAACTTCTGGAGTACTTGGTTTATCTTACTTTTGAGATTTATGGAGTTTCAGCGATTGGGCTCCGCCCGCTGCGAAGCGATCGCTGACTGAAATAGTGGTCTGGCAACGATTACAAGATTAAAGGGTCATATCGACCTTAAAGTCTTTCCCTGAATAGTTTTTAGAGTTCAAAAACCATCCCAAACAAAGACGAGTTAATCAGAAAGTGAGAATAAGTAGAGATAAAGGTGGTAATGGTATATTTTTCTATCAGATACTTTTCCCCGTCGTGGAGGACTGCCATTGGAATGTAGCGAAAACCGCGATCGAGGGAGAAGGCGAGGTGATGGATGTTGCCTTCTTCTAACTCCGCTTCAATGGGTTTAATCAGCCAATCGTAAAGCTGTTGGGCAGTTTTCTGCAACTCTTTCACATCTGAATTCGGGTCTTGCAGGAAAAAACGCAATTTCAGAACTTCTTCGTTTAATTTTTTCCGTCCCACCTCAGGGAGCTCTCGCTTGCCAATGACTTTGCCTTTTGCCGCCCACAGCAACCAAAGTTTATCTTTTAACATCAGGGGATAGATGACAGCGGTTCCGGGTTCGGTGTTATATTGATCGCTGGCTTGGATGATACGATCTGCGGTGCGATTGAAGGAAGCGGGAAGCAAAAACTGGTCATCTTGGGCATCCCGTTGGCGGATGGCAGTTTCCAGGGTACGAACGTCTTGATTGTATTGCCGTTTCAGAGTGTCCCGTCGATCTCGCAGTGCTGATAGCTGGGAACAGTTAGTTAGTTCGCATTGGGCAATTTCTGCGGCGAAGGTAACGAGTCTGCCATAGCTGTCGATAATTTCCTGTTCCTGGGGCAACAAGACAACTTGGGGCAGTTCTCCCCTTGCTCGCTGGCTGCGGGTAAAGTCTTGAATTTCTTGTAGTTTCAGCAGTTCCAACACCTGCTGCGCTTCGTAGATACGGTCTTGAGATAACAATAAGTCAGCAAGGCTGCGGTAAGTTCCGGCGACAGTTTCGGTGTAGGACTCTTGCAGTTCTCTCTCTAGGACTCGGATATCTTGGCGAATACCTTCTCGGACAATGACCGATTGTTTGTAGAGAACGATCGCAAGTTCGGGTTGCTCCTGTTGTTCGTATAAGTATCCTAAGTTACTCAGAGTCAGTCCTTCCCCCTGGCGATCGCCAATTTCCTGAAAGATAACCAAAGACTGCTGGTAGAATTCAATGGCTTTGGGGTACTGTCCCAGGTTACGGTAAGCATTGCCCAAATTGCCCAAGGAACTGGCTTGCCCCTGGCGATCGCCGAGTTCCTTGTCGATGGCTAAGGACTGCTGGTGGTATTCAATCGCTTTGGGATACTGTCCCAGGTTACGGTAAGCAAGGCCCAAATTGCCCAAGGAACTGGCTTGCCCCTGGCGATCGCCGAGCTCCTGGAAGATGGCTAGGGACTGCTGGTGGAATTTAATCGCTTTGGGATACTGTCCCAGGTTAAGGTAAGCATTGCCCAAAGTGTTTAAGGAGTTGGCTTGCCCCTGGCGATCGCCGAGCTCCTTTTTGATAGGCAAGGACTGCTGTTAGAATTCAATGGCTTTGGGGTACTGTCCCAGGTTAAGGTAAGCATTGCCCAAATTGTTTAAGG
>JAAUYG010227461.1_pt1 | contig 19894 bp, 16 predicted proteins | sample 7278091 | NCBI WGS metagenome assembly JAAUYG01 (sample SAMN14350201, study PRJNA611818) | marine sediment metagenome | isolation source: surface marine sediment (0.6m) | place: French Polynesia: Moorea | collected 2018-08
ATGACATATCCCAAAATTAGCAGTAAACCTTTGTGCCATTTTGATATATCAAAATGGCACAAAGGTTTACTGCTAATTTTGGGATATGTCATAATAAATGGTGTCCATAGTTCATGTTATTGGGATAGTTACAAATTTATAAATTGTGATGTGGTTTTGTTACTTAAGTTTAGTAGTCAGTGTCATTGGTTAAATTCTTTACCTTCACTGTGCATATTATGCAACCAATGTATATATAGCATAATATACTATGCATATATACTATATATTAGCATGATCATGATTAGCCCATTAATTTAAGTCCTCTCAAAAACTCCCCAAATGAGTAAAACCATAAAGCTTTTCTATTAGGCATCAGTGGCTTTTGTATCGAGTAAAAACTGTCTTAAAAGTTTTGACCACATATTTCTGTCAGGAACCCTGGGGGAGAGGGGGATAAGCATGATAAGGAGGTCCCATGGTTTTGCCCCCTTCCTATTTTCAGGCTTATCCATGCCAGTGCTATTCATGTAGATCATGTAGATTATCATATGTTGGATAATGCAACATGTTCAGTCGGCATGTTTTTTGCAGTCTCTTCCAGTACTATTGTTGGTTATTTGCTACAGTCCACTCTCAGCTGCTCCTGATGCAAGCCCAGTCTCATGCTAAAATGTGCTTGGTCACTTGTATCTTCTCAAATTAAAGTAAAACATCCCCCCCACCCCACCCATGTTAACCTAGACCACATGCTGAGAGACCATCTTGTTGTAGCATGTGGTGGCCTTTCTAGGTAGGTTCTTCTGTAACTTCACTATTTCAAGAACAAAAGCTGGCTGCCAAGCATTGTATGTGAAGCAGGAACCTGAAAAAGTGATTTGACCATGCATCAAAATTGAAAAGAATCTTGAACATGTTAAAAGTTCAAAATATAGGAAATTGGCCAAATTTGTTTTAAATTGCCAATTTACCGATGTGTTGAGTATACTTACAATTAGTCTGATCATTACATCTCTATCAGTAGCACCTTTCATCAAAAAAAAGTGTAGTAGACCAATTATTTGGAGTGAGTAAATTTCTGGTGTCACTTCTTTAAGGGAGGTTGAGAATAGAAACTTAATTGCACCATATAGGCATTTTGTTTCACTTTCTTTCTTTTTTTTTTCAACTGGAACTTGGAGCGAATGTTAAGCACATGTACCACTGATAGCTGTTTGCCAGAAGTTAGGATTGTTGTGCCTATGGTGCTGGCATATGAATTTTCTTCCTGAAAAACTCGACTCGGCAGCATATTTTGTACTTGTTGCATATATATCATGTATCTACTCATTTAAACATGCTGAAGGCCAGGCTGTTAAATTGACACCGTGTTTCCTGAACATGGTCAATCTCAATACCATATATGCCATATACCATGTATATGGGGGTGGGGGGGGGGGAGGGGGCTGTTGTTGGACATGTATGCAAGACATCCCATACAAATTCAGAAATCTATTAGTGCTTCATTCAGTAAACTGTAATTAATGCATTTAGAAAGAACTGAGTTTAAGTTACACTGACTGAATGCACATTGATCAGGCAACATCTCTGAGCATATTTGAGATTTTTACCAGTTTTGTCCACTTTCAGACAGTTTTGGACATTCAAAACCTGTCCAAAACAGGTTTAGACAAGTTTTGTCCACTTATCCTATCGAAAACAGGTTTTGGATGTCCAAAACCCAACCCTGAAATTTGCTCATATTTGCTGTGAAACGACCTTGAGATGCTTAACTTATGTCACTGCCGCCTACATTGGCCTACAGATAGTTGCTGTTTTACTGTTCATTCTATGTGATGTGCATGGTTGAATGAAGCCTGGCCCTCTTTTCAACAGTCTGTTGATTTTGTGTACACCAGGGGTTCAGTTCTTACTGTCTATGCTGTCAGGAAGATTTCCTATATGGCTTTTATTATCACCATGGCGAGGGCCTGCCAGTGCATTGAAGTAGCCCAGGGGCCAAGTTTGTGTCCTGTTCAAGCTGAGAAGAGCTGCATGTGACACAACGTCTAGTTGCCAATAAATCCAGGGGCCTGCTGGGTGTGTTGAGTGCTTTTGTGGAGCAATGCGCTAGCACGTCAATGCCGTCAGCTGAACATGTTTATGTGGAAACAGGTCTTTGTTCGCAATTGTACTGGAAATAGTTCATCGCTTGAGTGGAAGATTACACGTTCATATTTCGACATGTTGACTTCCGGTCTGAATTGGACCTGTGTGTTGAACAGGTCACTGTCACATGTGTTATGGGTTAAATCAAAGTTATAATAAAACCTATAAAATTCTTGCAACACTTATTAATATAGCAAATAGCAAATTTCCCTTTCCCTGATCATGCAAATATCCTGTAGTTTTTTTCACTACTTCATTTTGTGGTTCTGGGAAAATGGCATGCACTGAGCGCCACAACTATCTTTCTAGATTTGGAAATACATCAGAGCTCGAAATTAACTTGAACACTAGACTGTCCTGAAAACCGCCTCAGATTATAATATGTACACCCCGAATGTCAAAAACTAGATGTCCCAAAGTGGTAATATTGCACGCAAAGTGTGTTTCATGCTAGCCTGTTAACATGGTTACACCCATCCCGATTACGTTCTGACAATGGATTTCCATTGTCCCGAGGTAGATTTTTACAGTCACCAGGATGGTGGGGGCGCTTTTAATTTCGAGCCCTTTCCATGTTCAGAAATGACTTCCTAATTTGGGCAACCATATGCAGCATATTACTTTCATCGTTCATGCTTCTTACACAACAATGTTCATGCCTTATTGTCCAAAATTTAGCCCTAATGATAAGAGATAGGAGTGACCATAAATCCTAAATGGTTATATATAGACATGTGGTTATTATTAGACACTAATATGAAGTCGTATGTGGGGAGTCCAATTGCATCGTTGGATTTGACCTTGAAAGGTTAAAGTCAAGGTCATTAACATTTTGAAGCATTATATCTCATAAAGGAGTCTAGTAGACTACTTGAGGCCATATATTACTATTAACATTAACAGGAAACCATATTTCAGGAGTCCAATGGCACTGTCACATTTGACCTTGAAAGGTCAAGGTCACTTGTATTTCAAAGCTTTATACATGTTATATCTCATAAAGGAGCATATTCATGATATTTATGCCCTATGTTACTATACATTAATAGGAAACTATTCAGTATGAGGAGTCCAATGGTACAGTTAAATTTGAAGTTGAGTGACCTTGAAAGGTCAAGAGTCAAGGTCACTCCGATTTTGAAGGTTTATATCGTGTAAAGGAGAGTAGTTAAGCCCTATGTTACTACCGGAATTAAACATCAATAGGAAACCATATACATGATATATGGGGATTCCAATGGCACTGTTAAATTTGGCCTTGAATGACCTTGAAAGGTCAAAGTCAAGGTTACCCAGATTTCAAAACTTTATATCTCATAAAGGAGCCTAGTTAGGCCTTATGTTACTATTAAACATTATTAGGAAACCATACATGGGAGACCAATGTCACTGTTAAATTTGACCTTGAGTGATCTTGAAAGGTCAAAGTCAAGGTCACTCAATCTTGGAGTGGTAGATATGTACATACTGTGTATAGGCTTTAATATATTGATGTGGATGTCACATAAGGGAATATGTGGGTGGGCGGGGTTTTCTGCTGTCCCAGCGGGCTTTCTTGTTGCATAGTTTGCTTAAATTCTTTATATACAAAGCAGATCAGAGGAGAATTTGTCACAGTTCAAGTTTCACTTGCATTTATTTGTCGTGTATGATGTTGTAATAGGAAACAATTTACTCATGGTTTGCCTTTGATTTGTACATTTCAGGATGTGATGAGTCCAAGATTTGAGCGATACGGTGAGGAAGCAGCAGCAGCATCATTGGGTTGGCAGCCAGATTTGACAAGCACTGGATGTTTTGTTTGTCTGTTGGGTACGTTTGCGTATATTGCCATGGCTACCAAGAAGAAAGTCAGTAGCATGCTCAGCAGTATGATGTCAGGCAGTAGCGCAAGCAGCAGCAAGAGGCCCCGCCGGGGGCGGTCCATGTCTGTATCGCTCGATCTAGAGTGCCTCCCTGGCCGCACAGGTTTCAGCTCAGATCGGCAAGGGGAATTCACAGTCCAGAGTGGCACATTCAAGAAGTCGGCAAGTTTCGTCAGAGGTGGAACAGACCGTAACCGTACTGTGTCTGCATGCGAGTCTGTGGACAAATATGTAAACGATTCCCTCAAGCCTGAGCATTTGTTGCGACTGAGCTGCATTCAGATGCACCAGGAGCGCTTTCCTTTTCAGAAGCTACCGGTGGATTGTAAGCTAAAGGTGTTTTCCTTCCTCACAGTCAAGGAACGAGGCCTGTCATCTCAGGTGTGCTCTGAGTGGAGGGCCCTGATCAAGTCCTCTAGTCTGTGGAACACTGTCGATCTGACTACTTTTCCTCTGTGCCATATTCGGTCCCAAGGTCACGAATGTTCGGAGCTGTGTTACGCCTTGTACAGAAATCGTGTCAAGAAGTTTTTCCAATATTTACGCTATGTCCGCCCAGCGCTGAAACGTCTCAGGTTTGCGTATGATATCGGCGACTACAGGGATGGATGGCTTGAATGTCTGCAAAGCCTTATCCGTACATCACGATGCCAAGAGCTTGAGTATGCCCACCTAAACTGGAAGGAGACCCCAATTAAACCGTACTGGAGAGACAGCATGACGTGGTCCACCAGCGACTACAACGAGCTCATGCATCGTCACAGGCACAGGCAGAGGCTCTTCGTCAACTTCTTTGTTTCATTCTGTGCTGCTGCGCCCAACTTATCAAAGTTGATACTACCTTTTGACTGGTCATCGCGTTCCCTGCAGGCCCTCTCTAGGCTCCGGAAGCTGGAGATCTTGGTGCTGGAGAAGTATTTTGTCTTTCAGTCCCTTGAACAAGATGCCTTGGATCAGCTATTGCGAAATGTTCCAAGTGTGAGGCGGCTGATCCTAGAAATCTGGACCCCAAGTGGTCGAGGCATGCTGCTGTACACGGTCAAGGCGGAAAATCTTGAATATCTAGACATTTCCCAGTGCCGTGGGTTTTACCTGCGCGAACTGGACATGCCTAAAGTGAAGATCTTCAAAATGAGCCGCCATCCCTGGAATGGTCCTCTGGTCACGTCTGATAGCATTTACATCCCTTGTGTGTATGATGTGCTGAGAGATGGGGCACCAAATCTGACACAGATTAATGAACATTTGCTGCAGCCAGACTGGCGAGATTGTGTCTCCCAGGAGCTCGAGACCGTTCTTGGATCCATCTGTTCATGTCGTGAACACAAGAGTGGCTGGGTGATGTAGCAGGTGCCATGTCTTTGGACTGGCCTATCTGATGGGACAGAATTTTTGATCTGTTCAAAATCACAAATACTAGATCTCTTGTTCTCACTGTGCCAGATAGTCAGCATGCAAATTCCAATTCGGGTGGCAAACCATGCCTTGATTCTGACCTATCAGTCAAATATTATATGAACCATTACGCTGTGTGTTTATCATTACAGAATGTTCTGTTAATAGGTACATAATAAGTACGTAATGACATGGAAGTTTGTAGGGATCTTAGTTCCAAGACCTTTTGAGCTAAGTAGACTGATCCCACTTATACATGTTACAGAACTATTACATGTATTATACATGTATATGTTATACAAAGAAATATTTTGTGCCATCTGTATGATTCTAAGAAATCTCTAGACTGCTATTTTTGGTTTGAAGTTTGAAAAATGTGGAGTCAAGGTTAGGAATGCTGCTTGCATTTGCAACTTTGCACAAGGAGAACATTTGTAAAATAAGTTAACTTATTCATCAACACTGATAAAATCAGTGAGAAATGTACAGGGTTACAAATAGTTGCCACACGCAAAGTTTCTAATACCTCATTGTGCTTAGGAATCTCGTTGCAACAACATGATAGGCACTTAATTGGCACTTGCAGTTTCTCATCGAATGTAGAGTTGGTAATGCAGTGCCTATCTGCAGGGTTGATATTTTGGACATCTGCATTCCATATTATGTACTGACCTAAGAACTTGTATACATACTACAGCAATTTATTGAAATCCATTTGTGACTTTGTGTCTGAAAGATTGCGGTAAATGCTGTCTTCAGTGTGTCTGTTCATTGGCTTTGTATGAAATACAGTACTGGTTGGTATACATGCATTAAATAAGAGAAACCCCAATGTGTGTCCTGGTTTAACCATGTTAACAGCGTTAGTCTGTGAGGTGGTGCGGTCAGTCCAAACGACAATCGATTGTAGATAATTGTGACAATATATACTTGTTTTAGTAAAGGTAAATACAAAACAAACTGGTTCTTTACTAAAACATTCATCTCCATTTGCCAGCAAAATTGCCTTATTGCATTTGCCTGTGTGGATTGTGTTGCAGTTATAAACAATAGGAAGCATTATGCACCACAGTATCGCTACATGAATACAGTAGTCAATTTCGTTCAGAAGACAAACTACCCTTGGTGATCATCGCCCTTTAATCAGTCACATATGGGCAATCGTGAGATCTGTTTTCATGCCTTTCGTTTGAGTATCTTCAGGACCGTTCCCACCAAGGGGTTTAAAATACTCCGTATTTGCACAGCCAACTTTCACATACTAGTACCGGGCAGTCTCGGTTAATATTGTATGGTAGCATCCCTCATGCAGATAGCTTCATCATGTTCATGGTAGAACAAATATTTCATGCCAAATACTATATTCAACTACAATACACAATGCAATTACTGTTGAATGGTTGTAGAGGGCATTTCTTATGAATAATAAACTCATTTTCTGTTGATTGACTGGACATAGGAACTGAAGTGGATGTTTGCAGAGAGTACTTCATGTACTTTCCCTTTTGGCATGCGGACGGTAATATCGTTGTGTAATGCTGAATGCTGATCTGCATCCATTATCTTCAGAACTTGTAGCAGTTGGTACTATGAATTGACTAGGTTTGCTTTTATATCATATTATGAGGCATTAGTTGTTACCACCGTGCTGTAGCTTAAATATCCCACATGTATATTGGTCAAGGTTGATTTTGTAGTCTGGCTTGGTAAATTCATATTTACAGGAAACGTCTACATACTCCTTTTCTTTACTTTTTTTTTGGTTTTGTTAAGAGCTGTAGACCACTGTACCTATCCAGCCACGTGTATTATGTTAAATATTTTAATGTGTTCTTCTTTATGTAAATTGGTGTTTAGCCTTTGTTGCAATATATGTATGTAGTTTTTGTGTGAAAAGAACTCTAGTAGTAATTAAATATATCTAGTGTTTGCCTGATGCTGCGACTGAGCTGGTTCATTCCAAGCTGACCAGCTGATGTGCCTATCAGGTATGCATGGTATGTACTGTTTCCATATAGAAGTCCGTACTTTGTTACTCTAGTGTGTTACTGCAACCTTCTGAACTTATTCCTTTGACAAAAAAGCTTTGTCAGTGTTAAGAGGTTGTCTGTTGAGGCCATATCTGTGCTAGTGGTATATCATATATATTATTAACTACTCGTGGTTAGGCTTATAATATATGTGGACTTTTGCAGATTTTAACCTAGGTGTAAATTTATCGTCTGACAAAAAGTTTTTTTCTACTAGTGGATATTTGTCCAGTAGGCTGTGTCATTGAACTACATGAATATTGATGAAAGGAAGATTTTGAATGTTAGCCATCATCATGGGGCAAATGATTCCGTGCCATATGCCTTATCAGTACACGAGTGCTGAAAGTGTTTTTATTTGCCATTGTTTGTCATCCCCAATGTGTGCTGTGCTGGAAGTGCATTTTTTAGAAGAACTTTGTTATCATGTGCAAGTTAAACGCGTTGAAGTGAGCAAAGAAAAAAAGCTACTGGTATGTTTGTAATACTACCTGACCGGTTTGTTGGCTCGCTGGGAAGACCCTGTGAGACCCTCCAATGAAAGCATTCCATGGTAACAACCAGGGCAGTTTTGTTGACTCTGCATATATTCAGAACACATCGTATATTGTGATTGTTACATTTGTCTACACTATGCGTAATGAGTGCTGCCCAGACAACATCGGTTGGAAACAGCGTAACCATATATATAAAGAATCGTTTTTTTACTCTGGTCATGATGCGAGGATGTGTGGCGAGTGTGTGTGTTGTGATTGATATTGTTTGAAGTTACGCACAAGCTCCTCAGAAAGATACAAGTACAATGTTCTGGTATGTGCGGTTTCTGCCGGAAGTGCTGAAATAGTGTGTGGGTTTATTGGAGAACAAATGGGCATTAACATGATGAACTCTATTCTTTCCTGATGCAAAGAATGGCTTAACTTGGTGTGTTCTCAGGTACATGACAGAAGGACACTGACTGCTCAATGTTGTGATGTGGCCTATGTTTGGGAATATCTTGGCGCTACCACTTTCAAGCAGTGTCTGCTGTTATGGTAACCTATTATAGCAACAAAAAGACGCAGGTCTGTCCGATGCCCATTTAATATTGTTTTATAATAATAAAAGAGCAATGTTGTATCATATTGGCCAAAGCTATTAACCATCTTTATATCTAAACCAGACTGGCTCTGGTCGGTGTTGTAGTGTGTGACTGTGTAATTGTCAGATATATGGGTGTACTATGCGGGTACAGTTTTGTGTCGATTAGCTAGTGGTCAACCCTGAGAGGTAGTTATCAGTTCAGGGCAGTTACTAAATATAAAGGGTTTAGTAGAAGCTTGTATGCCGTCCTCACTACAGTTGTTGTGTGAATTATAACATACACAGGTGTTTGTACCAGCAGTAAATACAAATCCTCGTATTTTCCTCCCATGTTCACTACACGTTGCAGCTGTGTGAAATATTGTAGTGCGAGCATTTATTACAGTATACTGGCTGCTTTCATTACTTATATATTTATATCCGTATTGATTTTGTATTGCGAGTTTGCGTGGGGATGGTTAAGGAGGCCAGCAGGGTAGCCGACAGTTTGTACGGGACCAATGTTCGAAATGGCTACCAAACTCAACTATATCTTTGAGATATCTTGGGTTTAATAGGCAACTGACGAGGTACCGTTATGGAGCGGCAATGGCTTGTTTATGCTTGTCTCTGTGTACGCTAAGTACGACGGGTTTGTTAAACTGTAGAACAAGGATTTTATAGGTGAGTGGAAGATTTTGATTTTTAATGGCAAATTCTTTCTTTTTTTTTTTCCAAGATAAAATTCCCATGGTCAGTGTATTGACATGTATATTACGTATATATTTCTGTTTAATGCAATTCAATTAATTGTAAAACTTCAAAATGCACAGATTGGTGTGTAGCTTGGTGTTCTAGAGTTCTGATCAGTATAACTGTATTGTGCCATTTATCTTCCCTGGAACTTGTGGAAACCGTAACAACATCAGCGACTGATTATACAAGCAAGTTGACGAGAGCAGTTAACAATTTGTGGTATACATTTTGTGTATACACATCTTAGTTTTGTTTGGCTTCCTGATAGAACAAGTGGTTATTAAAAATCCTCAAGATTACTGCCCGTGTTTCTGTGTTATTTCTGGTCTGGGTTCACTGCAACGCCTTACTTTTCTCTGTAACCTGCTGCCTGTGTTTTCTGTTCTCTAGTATTATATATCTCTTTTTCTTGGCCAGACTTCTGCTACCACTGGGTCGCATTTTTCCTTGACTTTCACTTTTCAGATCTGTCCATTCTCATTCCCACTGTCCCAACACAATTTACAGATAACCTCCATGTACCTATGGTACCGGTGCATATATTTGGCCAAAGTATCCAAACCCGAGCTCTGATGAACCAGATGATATGTCCCTTACAAAATTGGAATTATATTTTTGGTAAGCCTTGCACTGCAGCACGATACAGTAGACTTTTTTTGGTACTTTCTGATATTGGCCTTGAGACCCCTGGCCCGCCGTGGTTAGACGCGAGGGTTAGACAGATCAAATTAACATTGTGTATTCCTACTCAACGTGTTTTATGTAGATAAAGTGAATACGGTGAGGCTGTTACTACTAGTGTTCTCCATTTCTAGTTTGCTGCATTAAGATGACTGACCATTTTCAATACAGATACACACATGTTCTTGCGTTACAAAATAATATAACTGGTACTTCTGCATCACTACAACTTTGCACAACCTGGTGCAGATATGCACAAGTTCTGTAGCAGACCAAACTCATCTAACCCATAGCTACCTCACTGCCCGGGCCTCACTGGCTTGATCAATGGACATCTATGTTGATGCACAATATCAGGCCCCGGGTAATATTACACAATTCATGTTACATGTAGCAGTAATTGTCAACTTATGCTATCGAGATGACCTTGTTCTTGGCTCCATATGGCTGCTAAAGCATGAAAGGTCAATCATCTTTAGGGTTATGCAATCTTTGTCACAACAAGATTGTATGGAACAGGACACAATTTCCCTCATGCTACTGTTGTGAAAGTGCAATGATGATCCGAGACCTTTGTGATGTCATCGTCCATATAAAAAGGAAACACCCTATCCGATTCGGCGCAGATCGGTCATTGCATTATCATTTGCTATAGTATTCCCCTTCTTGTAAGTACACATACACTTAATTCTGCTCATAATGGAACCGTTCTTTGGTAAGAGAGCATCAAATGCATTCATTGTACTTGCTAGCAATTTCATACCTGTAGTATCACAGCCACTGTGTATGTCTTTATTTTGGTCTAGAGTAGTTATCGGGAGTGTCGGGGATAGCCCGAAAGGACGGAGAGGCCACGGGGGTAGGCAGTTAGGCTTGTCCTGTTATCCCGCGGCGGGACACTTTAGGTCCGATCGGGTTTACCAGGCTATCCCGATGATGTATGGTACCCTGTAATGTAAATCGGGGGGAGGTACATTGTATTTCCCTTGATCAATAGGAAGTACTAGGTCTAGGGTATTATCTGTAATAGCCAGCGAGGACATCTGCCGAAAGGGAGACTCAGTACAGTCCCGAAACCCGTGCCCGAAATTGTCAGGGCCGTAAAATGACAGAGTCCTGCAGGTGCAGGATCAGTGCGCCAGTAAAATGGTAACTTAGTGAATACGCATCGTAGAAACATCATATTTGGTCTTATTGGAAAGGTAAAAAGGTACTCTGTGAGTATAAAGTGAGACCGCAGCCCCACAGTAGCTTTGAGATGCGCTGTGTACTTGTAAAGGAAATCCTACCGAAACAGCCAGTCTAAACAGGTTCCAGGCCCTTGGACGTGATAGAAGATCGAGCCTCTTCTGATTGGCCCCGCATTTCGGGGCTCAGCCAGTAACGTAATCTGATTGGTTAAGATTTAGGGCGCACTGTTTTCCTTAGTAGCCTGCACATGGCAGGTGGCTTCAGTATATATAGAGCGTAAACAAGGGGATTAGTCACTGAGTGTCAGATTATGATTGCTATTGCAGTCAGGAGTATGAGACTTACCTAGAGCAGAGACAGGGACTTAAAGAGTCAGATTGAGCACCCGTACAGCAAAGCAGCTTTGCGGAGGTGCACGACTCGGACTCATAGTGATGTGTACGAGAGATAGGTAGAGGGTGAGGCGACCACCTTATACCGCCGTGGTTAGATATCCGCTCCTGCTGGAGGAGCCAGCCAGTTATTGGACTGCTGAAGCCGTGACCCAAACTGGGAGTTACTGAGTGAGCGTGAGGTTAACCGACGGAGTGAGCATCATATGTTTAGCTGTCAATACCGAATAAACGAGTCAACGCAAATGAAGACAACTGCTGTTCGAGTTGAGTCATGGAGGCCAGGAGACAGAGAGAGAGAGAGAGAGAGGGAGTAGAAAATATGACCGAAGAACGAGAAGACTGCGAAATCGCTGTCCCGCAGCAGACATGAAACACCGCTGTAGAAGGCTCAGGAGTAGGGGAACTGATGGGTGCCCGCAGGCAGACTCGACTGAGGCAATCCAAGAAATAACGGACCCGGAGGCGATGAGAGCGAGGGCGGAGAGCGGACGACGAGCCAACAACCCCTCTAGACAACCAGACGGACACCCCGTCCCGCCCCGACGAATGGACGAGCGAACATTGTCTCCCGATGACTTGGAGATAGAATATCGCTGTGTACGAGTCGCAACAGATACCAAAAGACGCAAGCGACGCCACATACCTATCAAGTGTGCTTTAAGGGAAAGATCAGTCTGCTAAAGGAGAATGCCTTTATTGTTCACATGATTGTGTAGTAAGACAAGATTTCCACCTTCTGGTGAAATGGGATTCATATTGTAGTTGCAGTGAAACAGATCCACGGTGAAAGGATGTCAATAATGGAGAAAGGAACACACTTAAAGTGACCACTTTTTATTTTTACAAATGTTATAAATAAGCTGTGCAATACATGCAAGTATATAAACTATAAATTTTATATAGAACTCAAAATATCATTTGAAAATATAGAAAATTTTAGTCCCATTCAACATTTTGTGCCCATAAATGGGGGCTTGGTCAACACAAGGTACACATGTGAAATATGGTTTGATTTATGCCCTCAGCCGCGGAATGAACAAAGAGTACAGACATATGGAATTAGAATAATCAAAATGGCAAGTTTCTCGGAAGCTGAAAACTACACTTGTATTTAATGTGATTTAAGTAGATTGGGTGAATAAACAGAACTACCTTTTGCAGCAGATTTGCAGGCTATAAATTTTTGACAATCAGGGTCAACCAATATGCCACATATACCATATGGAACCAACAGGAAGCACTTTCAACTTAAAAATTCAGCTGTACAGTTTTCTGGTGGAATGTTTATCACACTGTATCATCCTCATACCTGGCCTTTCAGTATCAAACCAGACTTTCCGTTTCTGAAGTTTTCAAGGCACCTTTTGTGATATGACTTTGTAATACCGCGTGGTTACAATATAATCTTTTTAATATCAAAATCTATTGATAAAACTGTCATCCACAGTGGGCTACCGGTAACATTGTCAACAAAAGTCTTGATGAGCCTGTGTGGATTTCTGTTTGAGCAAGTGTTCGGGTAGCCAGAGATGATGTTCCCAGCTCAAATATACTTTCTGATAGTGTTGTGCGTTCAAGACGATCAGAAAGTATACTTGAGCTAGGAAGGTCTTCTCCAGCTAGGGTTCAGCATACCATACTCTCACCTCCAAAATAATGCAGGTATGGTTTACAAGATATTTTAAGACGTTAGAAGGAAGACATTTAGCACAAACCCATAATATTCATGTACTAACTCAAGGGGATTCAACTTGCTCACGTATGACATCATCTAAAAGAGGTTGGTAAAAGATACATTGTACTAGTATAATCGCACTGGCCTGCAGCCAGGCAATAAAATCTTTCACTGTACGAAAGCACATGGAAAATTTCGTAGTTTCAAATACATGTACCAACAATATCTGGCACATGGCTTACTCATGTTAATGGTGCTAAGAAGTAGGTGAGTTTGAATCCTTGAATTATTTGAACTGTTCTGGACAAAATTTACAATTGCCCAATTATAGACATGGAACTGCAACAACTTGGCCCACATTGGATATTAACAATCAGTGTACCACTATCAAACCAGTTGGCAATCACCACCGGCCAGCTTAATGGTATAACAACATGTACCTAATAACCTTCCCCGACAGTTTCAAACAATTGGTGTAACAGACACCTATACAGTACACAGTGACCATACAACCATTAAAGGGCATAATTACACATGTACAAAACTAAGTCTAAAGCTACATTACACAACTTGGAATCATTCTCCTTTTGATTCTTGTAAGGTAAATATAATAGTACCATTTATTTTGCCTTGCACCAAAGCAATAATAATTCATTTGAGCATGTAACAGTAACATGATTTTTTTTTTTTTTTTTTTTGCTTTTTATGAATTTTAAATCTTTGCTCAACATTCCATTATCACAGGAGATTTGGATATGGCGTTGACACAGTCTGGGATTAGGATTGTAATCAAGTAGAATAACAAAGCTTTTATTTTGATATGAATGGTGAACCACAACATACAAGCGCTCAAACTAAGCAATTAAGTACCATAGTGTCACATTTCCAATTACCTGTGACAAGGTGAGATCAATACTCTATCAAAATTCCAATCATCAGCAGCCATAATATTTTTATCCCATTGATTCTCCTATTGTTTTGTAACTCAGAATCAGCTGTATGTGGCAATTTCAAAGAATTATCACAGTCCTGTCCAGCAGTAATAGCCATCGTTATCAAACTAACACAGTACAAACTCAAACAATACAGTCCAGCACAATGAGGCACTTTACAATGGAAGACAGAACTTGAATTTGCTACAGATGGCAAAGATAACATTGAACTTTCAGAATCAATGCAAACATTGACTTAACTCAAAGTTTCCAAACAGTCAAAGTTATACATTTACTCCTGAATCAAAACACTAATAACCATGATAACAAATTGTTCCTTTATATGTAGGCCATCCCTTCATCATTAGGTGCAGATGGGGTTGCAGACACTATTTGACCTTCCACAATACCTTGATATCACCATTTAGGGAAAGTTTTCACAGATTCCACCAAATATCAGCTTCCATTTTCAACACTGTAACCTGATAACAATACATCGCTATTACAACATGTATACATTATTACAGGGATACAAGTTAAAATTAACAGTTGCCATGGCTATAGTGTTCAAGAGATAAAATAATGGTACCCGTTAACCCCCATGTATATTAAATTAATTCACAAGCCGAGCACAATGTGACCAATATTAGCCCATGTTTTTTTTGTGATATACCAGGGTATGCCAAAAGGCAATAATATTGCACTTCTAAATGATTGTGTTTTCAAATGTTAATATTTTGTACACCCCGTAACTGTTACCATTTTAACATGTTCTGACATGCATACATACTGTACAATGTTGTATATACTATGCAATTTATATACACAGATGGTATGTCTTATAAATATATATACATGAGTTATACACAACAGGTATGTTGTTGCCTTATGTTGGAGCAGATAGATTTTGCTGGGTACCCCCCCCCCCTTCCAAAGTGGCCACGGCCAAAGGCTGAGAAGTGATTCATATCCAGTCATTGACCAGTTAGCAGTGTTCATAACTGTTTATATGCTGGCAATGTGGGTGATTTACCTCTAGGTCACACTTTAACACATCTGCAGTACAGCGGTCCCTGCATTTTAAGACCACCCTTTCAGGCTTCAGCCAGAAAAATGTGGTCTAAAGCCGGGTCTTAAAATAGAAGGATGTTATATAAATATATTGAAAATATAGGAGTGATGCCACAAATGGGTGGTCTTGAAATGAGCAGGTCTTAAATCACAGTATTGGTTTATTTGATGCTGCTGTTGCTATGATAACCAGCCATGTTATTCTTCCACTCCAAGTCTCAGTGCACACTGAAATCCTGGAATGAAGACCACCCATGGCTGACGGCAGAGTTTTCTTAATTGTGGGGTCATTGGGGGTGGCTAGAGTTCTAAAACAAAACCTATTTGGTGTGTAACATTGGATCAATCTCATTTCTGGGGTGGTCTATCTGCAGTGTACATTGTATGCAAATGTATGCAAAACACTGGAAATTCTGCCCTACTTATGAATGACATCACTTCCACCAGCCAGAGAAGATTTTAGCCTTTAACCTGTGCTGCTTCCATGGAGTCAAGTGGTGCATAAAGCAGCAAACAGCTATAACATGAGATCAAGCGATCTGTACCAGTACAACAACTACAGTATACAGTGGGCCCTCTATTTTACAACCCTTTATTTAAGATAAGATCACCTTGATTACATACATTTTTGTCCAAAGTTCAATTTTGTATACTATTGAACCTTTATTTTAAGATCATCTGCAAAAATATAAGGCCACATTGTATGCTCCCATGGTTGGTCTTAAAATAGAGGGACCACTGTAGTAGATACATGTAACTTACAAAGTTTCACCCACAATCATAAAGAGTTGTGGCACCCCAGTAACAATCACAAAGCCTAATTTTACAGACTAGAAACTAAGACAAATCCGTATAAGATACCAAACATGTCAGTTTTCTGACATCTTAATATGAAGTTGTATAAAGTTGATACTCCAAGGAATATACCGCTTGTATGTTTTATGAGACTATAACTGTTACAAGCAATAACTTTTAGTCTATAGATGTATAGCTATACGCTTAACAGTAGACACAGGAAAACCTACACACTCACAATTTACGAATACACTGTTGTATTTAAATTTTACCCATAAATGTTAAGTAACTTATGACTAAAGTTTGAAGTCAAATTGAGTAACTCCGGAATTCAACAGATATGCTGACGAGAGGCATTATTGAATTACACAGTATGACATCATAGATACATGTAGGTTGTAGACATGTATATGTAGAACAAGACCAGCTGTTACAGGTTTTAATTCTCATTCCCAACAGACGTAGATAATGGCGGTAAGTTTTTCTTCCAGGCAACATTTGATCCACAACTTCATTCTACGGTAACCAGTATAGCTTACAACAGCATATGCAGGGAATAGCAGTACATGTATATATCAGTCATAGACAGCTGATAGATGGTGGTACAGTACACCGTTCTGATAAGATATTTCCTTCTGCCTCAGTAAAATAAATATATATGATCTCTCAACACAACTGGTTTCCACCCCGTCTACTGCAGGTCTGCTTTGAAGCAAAATGTGGGTAGGAGTACACTGGGACCTGAGGTGTGGACATTACTATTTCATGCACACAATGCAGGTGCCTTCTCATGACAGATGCCACTAAGATTTTTGTGCAAACAATAACCTGATGGAATGCTGTAACAGCTGGAGGCAAGCTGGTGTCAACTCATAAATATTTCTATTGCATATATATACTTGTATACTATGTAAATTGTAAATTCATGTAACTTGAAATACATAGGAAATGGTTATACCTGTATAATTATATACTCCAGATATGCTACAACCACTGAACCACAACACAGGTTTATCCAAGGCACTGTGACAGGATATGAAATACCAAACTTCAGCCTATGAACTACAGTATTTGGCAAATAGAAACTGGTTTCTGATAGTAGCTTTAAAGACCGTTGTTTCCACTCAGGATGAAAGTGGGAAAAAATCCCACAGGATAATAAACCCTTGTTTCTGCTCCCCATCTACAATCTACTACAACATGTACATAATATAACTGATCTCTATCAGCTAATCTAAATGAAGAAAATCTGATTTACATGCAAGAGCTACAACTGGAAGTCTCTTAACTACAGTAGTCCCCCTCTATGTTAATAGGGACACCCCTTCCACCAAATAATTCTGTCCTCATTAGAAAGGTGGCGTTTGGTGAGATGGAGGATTAAAGGCATTCACAGTACTCGCTGCCAAATAATTCTGTCCTTATTAGAGAGGTGTTCTTTGGCGAGAGTGTCCTTTAAGAGAGGGATGACTATATTTTAACATGTCTCCATCCACATATGCGAAATTCAGATGTACAAATTCTCAAATTCTTTCCAACAGGTCCATCTGGTTTTTTAAGCATGTTCCCTCTACCATAAAGTGGTTTCCCCTTGTCAAGCTAGCATCTGCAGCACTTTTACTCCCTTTCCACAAGCAACCATCAATTGTTATTCAGGAAAAGATTATGCACTTCAGCAAACTGAGACAGGTGTGTATATACACGATATATATGAGGGTTGAAAACATGTAACTCAGGGCTATGCATTAAGGTACAATCTGACACCACACCATGAGATAAGTTTATACCACAGCAGGCTACAGATGCCCTTCCTCCAGCAGCTTATTCAGATCTGTGACCATCTTGCTAAGGAGGGCCTTGTGGGGCCCATCGGGGAGAAACAGGGTTTCCAAGAAATGGGGGGCAGCGAAGAACTGGAAGACGTGATCTATGCGGTCAAGCGATTTCTCCGTCAGGTGGTTCCTGACGAGGTTTTTTAGTAGTCTACAGCACTCATTCAGGGCACCGGCCAGAAAGTTGCGGTCAAAAGTGAAGTCCACTTCGAAGAAACTGATCACTGTCATGGCGACCATACGGAACTTGCGTTTGAATTCCTCAGCTGTTTGCATATCTGCTGTGGTGAGTTTGTCATTCCGATACAATATACCAATCTTGATGACGGTCTTAATGAGGTGTTTGATCACCTTTTCAGCTTCTTTTTTATCACCTGCATAGTCCTTTGCAATGCGGTAGAGATTATCTAGTAGACGACCACTGGTGTCATCTATGAAAGCCTTCACAATCTTGCGATTGGACATCTTTCCTGCAAGCTTCTTCTGCGCCCGCAACCCAATGCCTTTGGAGTCGAAATGTTCTGCCACTGAAAAGATAGAACATTCCATATCCACACTGTGTATATAAATCAATGGCCAAATATTTTTTTCTAAAATATTTATTCACAATTTACAAAATTTCTAGTCATACATGCACAACAGATGCCTAAACATTTGCTAAATGACAGTTGCAACAACACTCATTCTTAACAAACAACATTCATTCCACCAAACTGACTCTGTGCGTAGAATGTGTGATCAGAAACAAAATTCATATTCACATATCTCACCCACATGGTTAATTTTACACTGATCTATAATTTTTTTCAACTCATTTTTAACTGAAGTCTTGTGTATTTCTGTACACAAACTCAATGGCCCTAATGACAGTACAGACAGTACAGAAATGTGACTACTAAATATTTGATCAGATTTACATTCCCAACACCGCAGTAGCTATATCTACATTGTACATGTTGTACCGGTACTGATAAAACCAGAGTTAAAAGTTTGTAATAAACCTTATACATGTTATAAATCCAACTACATGTTATGAACTGTCAGTTCTCTGACATGACCACACTACCATGGACATGATGGATGGTCCATAAACAGGATAAATAGCAAGCTTCATTATCATGATTGTAGGAGGAAAATATTCTTTAGCAAAACTGATTATTATTTACTCATATATTCCAGATAAGTGCAACCAGTTATACATGTACTAGCATGCTACAAGATACAGTAATGAAGTCATGTCTATACATGCTAATTCTGAGTAATTACATGTATTCTTGGTGTTTAATTCTTACTTTTTGTTTGTCAAGGTGGGAGGTGAAGAGCACTTTATGTACTATTCTTGAAAACTGCTCAATTTTTCAATGCAGCTGGCTGCCTGAAAAGAAAAAAAAAAACATTAATAAGCCTATTAGAAGAAATGGAATAAGCACATACATTGTAACCATTATAAACTTGATAATGTAATGTCATGTAACCACACAGCAAGCACAGCCACAGTTAATCATGTTAACAGAATACAAAATGTATATGTTACAATGCATCAGGTACTGGAGTTCAACTTTCATCACTTGGGCACCATGGGCATCAGGGACGGACATCTGCTGTAATCCTGTTACCATGGTTACCGGTAATGCTTTTGGGGCAACATGTCTCAAGTTGAAATACAAGGTTAACACAGAATTCAAGAATACATACAGCATATGATATTCATTGGCTGCTGCAGAATTGATACGAGGATAAGTTCCGGTATATACACATGTTACATGTATAATCGGGCTAGCCCTACCTATTAGCATGATTAGCCACATAGCCAAATGCTAAAAGAATTCCCGTGTGGCTAAAAGAATTGGTTTGCTTTTAGCCACAGTGGCTAAAGCCTTAACTTTTACCTCATATGCTGCATGTAGCTTGCATGAATCAACAGTATATACCTGGTACATATATATGCATGATATGATAGCTGTCATTTGAGTTACTTAACATAATTTACTCAAATACATGCATGCATCTTGATTTCAAATTTTTGAATCTGAAGTTAATATTGTCAACATGTATCTTTTACATGTTTTGTGGCTCAATAAACTCAG
>JAAUYG010145755.1_pt1 | contig 19893 bp, 13 predicted proteins | sample 7278091 | NCBI WGS metagenome assembly JAAUYG01 (sample SAMN14350201, study PRJNA611818) | marine sediment metagenome | isolation source: surface marine sediment (0.6m) | place: French Polynesia: Moorea | collected 2018-08
CCCCCCCCCCCCCCCCCCCCCCCCCCCCCCCCAGAGCCAGTATCTTAAATCATCTAGTCCGAGAGATGACATTAATTCTTGGATTTCTTTGACGGCAGTTCACATAGTGGGAGTGGACAATGTAGAGGCCAATCAGCTGTCCTGCAATCAGATCAAATTCCGAGGCATCTTCATTGGACCACAAAGAGGTCCCTGCATACAAGGGTAGCTAAACAATTCTTCACTTTCTGGGAAAACCTATAGTGCACTTGTTCATGACCATGCTGTACAACAATATGGAGATATTCTGCTCAAGCCATAAAGACCATCGAGCCCTGCTAAAGCCTTCCCTGCATTCCAATTGGTCCAGAGATCTTGAGTACATGTTACGACCAGTGGCAATTCTGTCCCTGGCTCTTTGCAAGTTCATATAGGAGGAGGTCTCCATGCCACTTTGTTGTTGTGGTGGTACTGTGGGTTGTGATTTCCTCTGTGTTTCGCTTTTAGTGAATATGGTAATGTTTCTACCAGGGAGCAACAGTCTACTGTTGGGCCCTGGTTGGGTGTCCCAGACTGGTGCTGGACACTCCACTTACAGTTGCATATGGAGACTATTAGGGGATCTAGCAAAGTGTAAAGTTTCAGCAGTGATGACATGTGTGCAGCTGATAGACAGTTGATATATAATCTGTGCAAGCAGTAGTCCTACATAATAACACCAATATTAGTTTCATTCATATGGGTCTCTCTAACACATAATGAATATTGTCACTACATGTGGTGTAGTTAAATGCACCTGTACCTTGTGTATTACCATACATCATAACCTTACATTTTTCAGGATGAAATTTTAACAACCAATGGTTAGACCACGTTGTTAATTCTTTGAGGTCACTTTGTAGAATATTTGATGGTCTTGTGCACTTTTAATTATCCTTTATTTCTTTAGGATCCTTTATTCTTTACTTCTTTCTTTCTTTTCATCATTTTCCTTTTTCACTTGTCTTGCTTTCCTTTGATTACCCCCCCCCCCCTTCCATATTTAAAAATCATGGTTTCGCTGTTATCTCATACACAACTTCTCCTTCTGGTTATATAGCTTTATATGATCATGCCCAACTTGTAGCATCGTTTAATTCTCTCCATACCAGCTGCATACGTGCAAACTGATGTGAGACCTCTTGCCGTGCCGCCAATTTATTGTATCTAAGGAAGCAAGTAAAAGTGGTGTGTATTAAGTGACTTAATTTATCTTGTAGATGATATGTGCAGACATTACTGACAGAAGAATTTCGTATAATATTAAATTATACTATTATGGAATTGATAACCGTTTACAGAACGTGTTACGAACGTTGCTAAGTTGTATCTTACCCTAATATCGCCCATGCTATCAACAGTGCATGCCAGAGGGATATCCTAATATCTGATCTTCATCAGGCTTCTCCGTTTGCAGCTTCCTCTCTCTGCAGCCCCAAGGCTAACACTACAGAGGCTTGCCGAGGCTGTGGCTCTCAGTGTAGGCTGTGGAGTGTGGACCATGCTCGGTTATGTATTTAAACCCTAGCCGTACATCACTAGCCGTGAACGACCCTTTATGACCGATAGCTCAACTAAAGGTTGTCTAGTACGTTAGTATAAGGTAGACAGTCACTTGGGGCTAGCCGTACACGACTCTACTGCACACAGTGAGATAACTCACTGTGTGCAGTAGAGTCGTGTACGGCTATTTAAACCCCTGACATGGTCAAAGTAGTTCGGATTGTTACATGGTTATAACGCTATTACTGATTGGCCTCTCGGTTTAATATACATCTCGGGCCGGGCGTGGAAAATTAATACTAGTCAGTCAACACAAACAACAAAGAGCAACCGCCCCGGCCTACAAACGGAGAAGAAGGAGTCAGATCTCAGGTCCTGTTCAATGGCTGTTGGTGCATGCATGATGCAGTGGTCCGTAGCTGCCAAGGGAATAGTTAGGCGAACAGCGGCCACTATTTCTTCACTTGAAAACGTAACCTTATCGCCAGTTCACGTTAAATTGGTCTGTGTTTTTTACTTTTGAAAATACCTGTCCTGACCTCCTTAGACATTAAATTCATGACATTGGAGTAAGTGCAGGGCTGAAACATGAGTAGCCTATGTAGTGGGCGGGGCTTATAGCTTTGCCGGGTTAAGATTTTAAATGCAATTAGTTCATTTTAAATATCGCTGAAAACATGTCTTCTACCGCCCCCATTGATATCCCATGATTCACCCCTGCACATGTCTGAGGGAGCAGCGAGTTATTCATTGGCTGTACAATGCTCTGCCCAATACAGACCCTTTTGGACTTTTAAAAAAAACTTTTCAGATATTCCTCACAACATTTTAAAGGAAAAGTTTGTGAACTAACTAGGAAACAGACCTATCAAGCAATGTTTGAAGAAATTTGTGGAGGAACAGAACTTCAAGGTGTGAAGAAATACCTTACAAGCCAAACAAATCAAACAGAAAAGTACGACCACACAAGATCAGTAGTTGTAGATACTTAAATCAAACAGAATCAAACAAATCAAACAGGAAAGTACGACCACACCAGATCAGTAGGCGTAGATACATTTGGTTTAGGAGTGACTAGAACAGTTGCAATGCATGGAGACAATGTAATACTATTTTCTGTTCTCATAAAAATAAAAGGTAACAGCTGGGGTGAGTCAAGCATAAAAAAGTAACGATTCCTTACAAACACTAAGGTGGGAAATTATACGTTTGTCTCACAGTCCAGATAATTCTATTATAGAATTATCTGGATTGTGCCGCATATTCCTTTTAACTCTGCTTGACAGTGTCACCATTGCTATTGTGATGGCATGAGCATCCGTATTCCAAAGCGACATTGTGTATTTGGGTGATCGGACAGAAAGTAACAGAAAAAAGTAACAAACAAAAAGTAGCAGTTTGGCATAGGAAAAAGTAACAAGGAAAAAGGTGACAGCTGGGGTGAGTTAAGCGGAAAAAAGTAATGGTGCCTTATAAACACTAAGGTGGGAATGGGAAATTATACATTTGCATCACTGTTGATGGAGTAGTAATGGGTCGTCCTTTTATTAGTCGATTACCGCAGTAGTCAGCATGGTCAGGGGTACAAAGAGAACTTTGAACATTGTAATTCACCTTTCCGTTCATGTACTGCCGGTACATATACACACAAGTACTGGCAATACATATATCCGATATATAGAGTGGGCAGATCATTTATTTTCCCTTGATAACACAATAGCTAACATGCATGCTGCTCCATATTGAACCTGAATTGTCAGTCACATTGAAACAAGAGATCTACAAATATGTTCTGTGCAATACCTCTGAGAAATTTCTACATGTACTAGTTTCAGATATTCTGATGTCCAGAACAGGCCTAGCTAAAGCCTTAGAGAACTATAAACCTATTTGATCAAAAAATTTGGCAAATCTTCAGATATCTATGTGAATGTCATTTCAGATGTCTTTGTAAATGCTGACGTCTTTTGGGTGAACAGTCCTCGTGAGCGGTGGAACTATGACAGAAAGGGAGAGTGGGAAAAAGATCGCATTTAGCAAGGATGAGAGGGATCAAGTGCTGAAAAACTTCCTCATTCAAGTTAAGAATCAACGTCAGGAGCAGCAGAAACCTGTAGAAGTGCAAGAAAACTTGCGTAGAAACAAGGTTTGTTTTCAAGCGACAAGAGATAGTTTTCACATCCTTCATGAACATTTGAAAGAGTGGTGTCTGTGTGAGCTTATGATATTTTCTTGTCCTGTTTGTGACCTTTCTGTCACATGTGTAATAGCAAAGTTGCAGTGTCATTTTGTAATCATGGTACATGTACAGTCAAAATAATTGTATGCACATCTGTTGCATTTAGTTAAAAGAAAACTACAAGTAGTACACATATTTTGCGCAAAAGTCTTCATTACTATGAATTTTGTTTAGTTAATATGTCAAATACATTTTATGAAGTCCTCCAGCATGTAATAGCCCTTCTTTCCAGTTATGTGTATTGCTAAGTATTATCACTGACAGCTTCCACAGGAACGGACTTGCACAGAATCCCATCTGAAAGTTTCCGGGCCAGCAAACCCTCCATCTGGGACGCAGTCCAGGGATCCAGCGCTGCTGCAGAAACACCTGGTGCAGTATGAGAAGCTGATGCAAGTTCAGCCGCAGAGGCACACACAGCGGCAGCGGGAGGACGAAGAACGGCGACGCCAGAAGCTGGAACAGGAAACACGATATCTGGCTGAAATGGAAGAGGCCAGACGCGACAAAAAGGTTGGTGTCTCGGTGTGACAGGAATTGCAACAGATAATCATATTTTGTTACAGTTTTGATGCCCTTGGTGTCTTCATCGGAGTGTATAAATCGTCCAAGAATAGAGTAAAAGTACATAAAATTAGATTAGATTGGTGTTATGGATGACTATGTTCACATGAATTCAGTTGCCCACATTAAAATCACACCAAATAAAATCCAGCCAAACATATATTTCTGCTTGTACACTCCTTTAATATTGGTGCTAGTTAGAATGTATCCTGTATCCCCTCGATGTTCTCCGCTATATGGGCCAAGTCAAAGCAAAGTCTGGGAGAACCTTAAGCTGAAAGCTCACCTCATTATTTAACATCATTTGTATATACCAGGTACACATTGTTTGATGTCACTGGGTTAGTTTGGCAATGATAGTCTTCTTAAATATGGCTGGCAGGAGCCAGTTTCGAAAAATCTTAAGTCTTGGAACGGTCTTCGGTTCACAGATCACCTTAGCAATAGCAATGATTGTGTTTTCTGTCCTTAGATCACTAGCGAACTTGACATTTTGTTAAGATAGCAGCCCCAGTAATTCTTGCTGCTACTACGGTCTACTGAAACTGCATCTGTACCCCAACGATGATAAATGTACCGGTACTGTGTTTATCCAATCAGAGGCAGTTTGAAGCTCGCTATAGACGCGAGAAGGGGACAAGTCAAGATGGCAGGGATGGAGATGTTAAGAAGTCTGGTGTTGAAAATGAAGCCGATACTATACAGAGAAGGACCAGAACTAGCAGGTAGGCCAGTAGTAGGAGAACATACAAGTTGTGAGGTTTCTAGGAAATCAGTAGAACCAGCCATGGATATAGTTTTGGTATTTTGTCTATGGCAGTGCAAAGTTTAGTTTAAAGTTTGTACAATTTGAGAAATCCTCAGGACATTTTTGGTACAGTTCCTAGCACCGACGGTGCATCGGCATCTAAGTGATGATGCATTTATCAGTGCTATGCATTGAAGGCTGTGATTGACTAAAGTTCTTAGAAGATGAGGCTCTTATTCTCATCCTGTCCACAGCAAATCCAGAATTTTCTATTGACTGCTCAAATGTGAATCAACATACATGTAGTTTTAAACTCTCCTGTACGTAATATGTGACATTTCTATTATGGTACTTTCAGAGGGTGCTCTGTTGCTTTGTAGTTCCGGTCTTCCAGACACATTGAATATGTGTACATGTGTAATGTCACTACCCAGGCATATGTGTTACCATATATAATAAATCCAATGTGAACATGGTGAAAGTAGAGGAATTCCAATGTCCTTTTATCATATTCAGGAGGAGACCAAAGGGAGAGCCGTACTGCAACTGGGAGAGCTCCTTAGCTGTGAAAGGTGAGGCAGAAGGGGACTAGCTCTGAGTATACTATTAGACAGTTTGTGTGTGTTCTATTAACTCTCCTTGATTTTGTCAGCATAGCCATTGTCGTGGCCCCAAAGTCTCTCTTCCTTGCAATGCATTTTGCTCAGAAACGGTAGAGCAGAATAAAGCCAAATTTTGTGGAAAGGTAGTGATCCACTATATCCCCACTTAGTGTGTGTGTTTTTTTCACTTGGTTACTTGGCACTACTACAAATCACAAATGTATATACAAGTTCATTGAACATTAGGCATGTTGTAACACTCCAAGTCTAATTAGCCACTTGCAGTAGCACATTTAGTATGGTTACATTTGTTGTAAGTAATAAAGTCATGCAAACACATACAGAAAATAATAAATGTAGCATGTAGTCAGGTTACATAACCATCTGATAACGCATGTTTACCAAATAACACACTTTTGTTAATACATGTGCATAAATGTACATGCGGAAAAGAACTTGGTTCCTTGCATATTCGTTATGTTCTACATATTAAATGTCTGATCTGGTGTTATCGCGGTGCCTAGGTGGCGGTGGGTCCACGACAGCCAATGTCTGGGAGAACCGTCAACAGTTGCTGAAGTCCCTGACCCCTGCTAACATTGAGGAAGAGGAAACCATGCTGAAACAAGCCCTGGAGATCAGTGCCAAGGAAACCAGTATGGATCCTGGGGGATCACTGTCCTGGTTGCATGATCCGTTACCAGGGTGAGTTGCGTAGAAAAAAGGTCAGTGGCCTGAAACAATTATCCTACCACTTGCATCTAACAATTTAGAATGGTTCAGTGGCACCTTAGCTCAGTGCTGGGTATTACAAGATCAGAGCAGTGTTATATTTGGCTGTTGGCTGTTTGGATGACATTCAATAAAAAACATTACGTACTACATGAAATAATAAGAAAAATATTGTACATTTTTTATAAGTGTCTATTCTCTGTAAAAAAATCTGAAGTTTCTATTGTACCCAACTGCCATAATAGCAAGTAACTTTGATGTTTGATTTGTGCCCCAAATGTGCCTAGAGGCGATCGTTAATATGCAATTGCTTGCTTGTTAACCTCAAAATATATCCAAGTTTAAAAAAAAATGATGTTTACGAAAGAGGTCACTTCCACAGGGCCAGTTAATCATAAATGTTGTATGTGTCTGAGCCAAATGCCCTTCACTGGCTATATAATGTTACACATACCTCTAAACATGAAGCTGTGTTGCACATCAAGATTTCATCACCTGATGTTCAATTGTCCTATTCAGAGAGACCAATGAGCACGTTGAGACTGACGACTGGGAAAATGACACGTGGGTGGCCGCAGAAAGTGGGTAAGTCTGAACAAGAACCAGACAGTCTTTCCAAGCATGTAAGATAGGTTAAAAAACACCTGGGCTAGTTGGCATTTTGGATGTCTCATTTCACCATTCCAATCACTGAAGCAGGTGATTTATAATGTTATAAAATAGAAAAGTGCAGACAGGAAAACCTAATACTGTACATGTGCTAGATGCATTTCACTTCTCTCTCCTTTGTCTGGACTTGTTATTCAGTGACTGTATCACGGTCTTGAACAAATGCAGGCACGATATAAAAAAGTGCCGGTGGTGTAGAAGAGCCACTCGCGGGACTTTTCTTATATTGCGCCAGATAACAGATATGACTGCGAGCAGACGTACTTCTAAGTTGGGTAACCATATTTCGTGTCATTCAGTCTGAGTTGGTGACTTTTGTCTTTCTAGTGTTTCCTTACCAACTGATGGTTGCGAAGTGAGAAGTACACAACATGCAGCTCAGCAGACCTTTGCCGCATCACAAATCTCAGACGGTCATACAATTTCAACATCGGCAACAGCTTACCGAGTTCCTGACGAACACCAGTTGCTGGACCTCATTCCAACCAGAGATACCTGCGTCAACGTGCATGATGGTTGGAAGAGCCAAGGTGCTAGACCCAAGCAACAGGCTATCAGGTCGAGGTCATGGATGTCGGTGTCGCCGTCTCCAGATCAAGGGATGACATTGGAAGACAAGGTCAAACAGAACTACCAGAGAGCATTTCAGCCCGAGCCGGTTCCAGAAACTATCATGTTCACTACTCAGGAGAATCACGATGTGGTTGGCCCTGAAAATCTCAACCAACATCAGGACTCTGGGCTGTCAGTGTCTGCTGGTAGTTCTACAGAGGGCCGTATTCCGAGCACTGAGCATGTGATGAATGACACCGAAGACAAGATGGATAAAGCCACATGTGACAGGCAGGATAATCCTCTCATTGACAGTTCCGTCTGCTCTGCCTCCAGCAACACCACCAACGTCATGTCTCAACATTACCATGGAAACCTATCCACAGAATGTACCGATGATGATAGGGGCTCCCCAGAACAGCTGGAGGATTCTCTGGCCACTCAGCACTGCGGCGGTGGCAGCATAGAAGTAAATTCTTTGTCTGATTTCATGCCCCCGCAGGAGAGCTCATTTGAGATCATTGATCACTCTCTGGAACTACCTGACTACCTGAACCTGCCGGATATGCGCAGCAGTGACGGTGCAAGCAGCGTGGACGGTCTGTCGTTTGGCTTCGGCTTGGATGAAATCTGTGCTAAGCTTTTACCAGACCGGTCCGGTAGCAGATCTACTGTCCCGATCCTCGATTCGCAGACCGAGCATGTAACAGCTGTGAGTTCAGACCTACTGGATGTAGACACTGGTGGCTATGATGAGACAGAATCTGTGCTGTCACCCAGCGCGGGGCTGCTTCTCTCCCTCCTACCCGCCGAGCTCAATGGTAGTGCAGAAAGTGCTGGAGTATGTGAGGCAGTGGATTACGCAGCAGAGACAGTCACCAAGCCCATGGTGGCAGAGACACTAACAACTCTGGGTGCTGATATGATGACGGGTCACAGTTCAGGTGGACCAGCTCAGTCGGTGGAATCGTCTGATATGACATGGCCTAGCACACAGGATATGGAGGACGAGGTGTTTATCCTGAATGACAGCAAGGAAAAGACTTTGCTGCAGGCTCAAAATGATAACAACTCTGAGCTTGATGTTGATGATCAGAAGGCTAGGGCGGAGATCACTCCTAGTGTGGGGGAAGGTGCAGAGGGAGGTGACTCCCAGGATACGTCAGATCTCTCTGAGAGGACACAGTCTCTGGTTGTCAATGACAGCCTCCAAGAATCGTCCTCCCTTCAGCGTGATACACCTGCTGCAGTGAATCCATCTTACAGCTGCTCTCCGATCCCACCCCAAAAGTCACACTTCATCACCCCAGGGCTGTCAGAACCTTACCCCCATTCCCTGAATCAGCCGCAGTCCCAACCCCTCTTGACAACAGGGCCACCCCCAGGTCTGACGGCCCCCTATCTCTGTGGGGGTATGCCTGTGTACCCCCCAGCCTACCTGTCCATACCTCCGGTATACCACCCTCCAGGCCAGGCATTAGCTGCCTTGCCGTTAATCCCCTTCCCAATGCCTATGATGAACTACCCACAGGGTTTTCTGCCCCCTGGGATGGTGTATGGGGGTCCTATGGTACCCATGGGAGCAGCAGGCCCTGTCCAGTTACAGTTGACACCCCAGGAGGGACCCACATCCTCTGCATTTTCCCACCCTCTAGGTCAGGGACTGCCACACCAGTCAGACCCCCACTCAGGTATGTTACCCTCCAGCCTTTCCGACTCAGGAACGAAGAAACGGAATCTCACTAATAGTGTGAGTGTTCGTAAATGTAGCTCAGAGCACAGAGTGTCAGGTATGTGTCAAGAATCTAATTCAGTGGGCCAGGCTGAGCTGGAAACTCGAGATCTACAAGAGCAGTCAACAGGTGAAAAGCATCCTGCTTCGTCAAGCACAGGGCATTCTTGTAACAGTTCCGACATTCCATCCAGAGAGCTTCCCGTGTCCCTTCCAGAGATGTTGGATTCTTCCAAATCGCAGTCGTCTGAGAAAAGTGAAGAAACCGATGCGGTAGGTGAGAAAACTAGTACTGCCACTGGCGTTATATCTGATCATAGTCGAGTGGAAAGTGGCAGTGGTGATATGGCCAATCAGGACTCGATTAAGACCACGCCTGCAACAACGGTTACTGTTCCACCAGACTGCAACAATAACCAGACTTCTGGGGAACCGGTTGAGCACCGCTTAAAGCAGGATATCACGTCAGCTGTGGTAGATTGTTCACATAATCAAGCCTCTTCTGACACTGACCGCTCGACTTCGCCTGATGATGGTGCTCCAAAGAAGTGTGTCCGATTTGATGTCAATCCAGAGATTAGAACAATTCCATCCAGGGATTGTGACAATCCTGCTCTGCCGGATACCCAAGATAAACATGGGGATAACTCAAGGTCCAGTGGGTTTGTGCCCTCCCGTTACGGCCCCAAGGGACATCTAAGGCGAGGTGGTGGTTGTCGGGAAGGTCCAGGCATGCAGGTCAGTCACAAAGTGGCCTCCGTGTCAGTTCCTGAGCTTTCCGGATCTGCCTTTCCCATAGAAGCCACAGAGGACTGGGAAGCGGAGATCCAGGGGGAGGAATCTCTTGTCGATGGTGGAAAAAGGACAGAACCAGCCACCGACACTAACGCCACAGTGCAAGTCTTATCAGTCAAACCAAAGGAAGAGAATTTTTCTGTTTTGGGTAACCCCCCGAAGCCTGTGCTAGGAATACAAGGGATGGGACCACGGGGGAGGCGGTATTGTCGATTTGGAAATCGTTGCTCTGCGCCCAGGTGTCGCTTTATGCATCCTCCGTCCAAGGTGAGGCTTAGCACTATACTGTAGGTGATGCAAATAGGCAAGTGATGTTACATTAATATGTCAAACTAACTTCTTCTGATAGTATCATACCAGCCTCGTCAGCCTGGCGGTTAAAGCATCCGTCTGCTTAGGGTACAGGAGGCAGCGGTCGATTAAAGATCATGTCAAACAGAAGATGTTAAGATTCAATGGTTGATGTTGGCTGTATGATCTTTATTGGTCAGACTCCGAAATTCGTAAAGTGTGTTTTACTCTTTGATAGTTTAACATATTGAGCTGAGCACAGGTTTGATATACATGATATATGCAGTGCTCTATCTTAATATGAGATTTTCAGAATACAGCGGTTCCCATCACTCCCAACAGAGGCCACCCTCTCTAATCAGGAAATAAATCTTTGTCACTACTACCATCAAACTATGTGCTTCTCCATCTCAGCAAAGGCCACCCCTCTAATGTGGCCACAATTACATGACAAATAGGGTGGCCTTATTAGAGAGGGACTACTGTACCCTGTTAAACTTGGAATTGGTGGCTGCTTAATGCCTTACCATGGCTTAAAACTCCTCAATCATAAATTTTGGATATCAAGGTTATCATAAAATACGCTCATGATTCCCAGAATACCAAACAGACCTATCTTGTAGAAACTCGTCTCTGTATATGTACATTGGGTAAAGATTGAAGCCTGTATACAGGGCATAATGAACTTTTTAATTTGTAAAATTACCTATATATATACATGTAATGTGTTTTTACTTTAAAACGAAGCATGATTAACGCACATCTGCATGTTTATCTTTTTCCAGGGTCTTCCATTGGGTCAGTCAGGATTCCGAAATCAAAGTCGAGGCAGCAGAAGAAATGCCGACTTTCGCCTGGATATGTGACTGTGTTGCACCAAAGTATTATTGTGATATTGACTAGAATTTTTGAAAGTCTCTGCTTTCAGCAGGCACTAAAAGTGGATTTAATCATTCGCCAGGAAGGTCACCAAGAAACCTTTACCTTGATATGTCATTTTAATGCAGCTGTAGTATTACTGATTGCTCTCAAAGCCGCAACTATGGTGCTGTTTTCTTCTATTTAGCTTTTTTTATGTGTTTATTTCATGCATTCACAACACTCACGGTAACAGGTGCTAAAGTGTATATGCACATATCTGCGTATTATTATATGCCACAGTCACTTGTTAAATGTACACGGTTAAATGGTTGGTATTAGTGGTATTAGGAGTGCCTTTGGTGTCTGGAGTGCTCTACTTATGATAGATCTTAGTATTGAGAATTATAAGGATTACATTTCAATGTTATTTTCTGTTACTATTTTGTTTTCACTGGATATACCCGTCATGATATAAGGTCTAGGGAGTCCAGATCTCTTCATGGTGCTCAAATCAATAAGGGTAATTGGAACATTGTGTATGTGTGCGTAAGTTTGCAACTCAATCAACTGTTCTAACTCACACATACACACTACTGTTGCTAGTCTTTTTCATTCAAATACCATGTTGTGTACAGTTGGGCCATTGATGTACTAACCCCTCTATTAAAGAATTCTCTCCATCAGTGAGACCATTCTTATATTTTCAGCAAACATGTTACATACCTGCGTTTTAAGACTACCTTCTATTTAAGACCATATTTTCTGGCTGAGTGGGTGGTCTTAAAATGCAGGGACAACAGTTGGTATCCCCCCCTGTTACATGCACATATATGAGCATACAGAATGGATGATCTGTAGGTTATGAAAGAGGGACCACTCTCTTCACATGTTACAGCATGCTTGCCATCATTAAATACCAGAGTTTAATAACATGATATCTTTGAAACATTTTGTAGCATGCATGTCCTCATTAAATATTCAATAAAATCTTAGTTTTGAAATACAAAATATGGTCTAGCACAGATTGATGTCTTGAGAGATTTACACTTTACATGGTGCCATGTCATGTTACATGTAAATGTATTTGTAAAATTTAGCTGAATGTCTTTGATAACTTTGAGTAGTTTTACATGTCTTGTACAAATAGTTTTGGGTGCTGAAAAAATTCTGTTTATAATGCACGTTTGAAATTGTGTTTATTGTCACATGTTCTGTTGTCCATACAGGGGGATTGGTCAAATTCCTTTCATATACAAAAGTTTTGGCATCATGGCTTAGAACAAACAGCTATATGATTGGTACGTGCTAAATCTTTTGCTTGTTCACTGGGAGTTAGTAAATTTTCTGTGTTCGCCCAAATCTTTTATAGTATGAGCTTTAACTGTTGCTCTTACAGGGCTTGGTGTATTCACTGTACTGCCAGCATATTAGCATAATAATGTATGCATAATATTACCTGGTGACGAGTCTCATGCAAATTTGTGTACATCATGATCTTATAATGAACAGGCATCTTCCCAGCTATAAGCAATAGCCCATAATCTGGATGGCACAAAGACTCAACACATTAATGGTTGGGAAGGTTTAATCTATAGAATCCCTCTTTATATGTACACAAATATTATATGTCCATCGATTTTGTGCCACAAACAGCAAATGACCTCAGAATTTGCTTATGGTTTTGCATATATGTCTTTTATGGGTAGCCAACTTGAATGTTGTTTTCACAAACACAATGTATAACTAAAACTGTTTAATTTGGCGTGGTCATTTGAAGTACTGGGACATTTACTTAATCAGGTAATCAGTCACTCTGACTTGTCATTGCCATGTATCCGGCTACCCACATTAGCTAAAACACACACTGACTGTTTGTATAGGAGAGGCTGTGGCTTATGACAATGGTAATCCACGTACATTTTAATTATTTTAATGAAATTGAAAGTTTAAGCTTTTAAGCGAGTTTTGTCAGTTTGTATTAGCTTGCCCTAAATTTAATAATTTTTAACATATAATGTGTCCTTTCTTTCTTTTCAAACGTCTGGCTGTATGACCTATTCTCAGAGTGTTGTCATTGTGGAATTCAAAATCGAAAGCCTAGACTCAACACAACACTGATACAGTCTAAAATATTAATAAACTGGTACTCTTTTTTTCCTGAATAGTTTTTACTGGACAACTAAACTTGACCATAAGGAAGTGTTATACGTGTAATGTCAGTATTTCTGTGCAAATGCCACACTCGTCACCCATGTGTTTGTTTCTTACGGTGCCAATAATTAAGGAGTTGACACTTGGAATGTACCATCAGTATTTTGTAGCTTTTTATTTGCCAATGCTGTTAATAAAAAAATGTGAAAATCCTGTTTAATATATATCAATAATCTTGCATATATATACACGTAAAAGGTACACTCTTGACAGTAAAAACGTGATGCCGAAATTCAGGGATTCCAGTCAGTTCTGGAATTGGAGTTAGAATTATTCATAAACCAATCCTATTCCATAATTCTGAGAAATGTGGAATTGGAATTTATGATTCTAAATGTGACATTTTGCAATATACTGGTGCTAGCATCTGCTTGATTGACACACTATTTCAAGAAGCAGTGTGAAACCCTTGGTTTCACTGTGCAGTTCTAGGGCTTACAGTATAACCCACTCTATGGGTAACAGCATATATAATACGGATTGTATATACTACTTCAGAATTATCACCACATTTACTTGGCTTATCTTGAATCATGAGCTCTGTATCAGCATCAAACTGTAGGTGATAAGCCATGGCCTAAAAGCCACCAATAAGCATGAGGGCGATAGCTAACCACAAATAAATGCTGGATAAATATAGGAGTTTGGCTGTATATTCTCTGCTACACAGTACGCATACGGGACATCAAAAGGACCAAAGCCAGCATATTATTTGGATTTCAGCAAACACTGTTAACGACTGTTTTTTGTGACAAGAGATTTGCTGCATTGATGAAAAAGGGCCTTAGAACTACGATATTACTTCGACTCTTTGCCCTATCGGTCTGAGGAAGGCACACCCTGTGGATCTGGCAGAATCTGCCATAGCACCTGGTCATGCTGGTGTTAGACAAAGGTGGTGGTCCTTTGCAAGCATGATCACTCGTGTTTAGCAGGAACTATCTTTATTATAAATTGGCAAAGAGCAAAGAGCCAATAGGATATCTGCAAAAGAGTTAATCCCTCCAGTAGACCCAGTATGTAGACCAAGTATGTGCAATATATTTTCTGGTACCCACAATATTAAGGATATTACATTTAAGTGAAGTTTCACATGGCCTGTGCAATTAGAGATAAGTGCTTTTTTGCTGAATTCTTAACATCCATATATAAGCAAGTATGCCTCGGGGTGGATCTAATTGGAATTGACGAAAATTAATTTGAGCTTGAATTAGACAAAAATTTTATGTGTGGAAATGTATAATGAATTGAAATTTGCCAAATGGAATATATCCCATGCCTGGTAAAATTGGATTTGAGAGAGGAATTTGCAGAAATAAAATTTCGATTCATTATACTAAACATATCACAATTTGCCATGTGCAATACTTTTGTTATAAAATAACATTGCCGCCATAAAGGAGAGAAGAGCTAAATGTTTTTACTTTTATATCCTCTTTTCAAAAGAAAATACTGTGTAGAACGAAAATTTCTGCTTCTGCATTTTGGAAAAAAGGGGGGGATACCATAATAGTATTACCTTGTGGTATATTGGCCATTATATTTGGAAATTCTGACACTTTGGACTGGTTATGTTTCCCCTGTATGCCTACTTCAAATTAAATGGTTGATATCACAAAATCCCAATACAATGTCCAGATCCAGACTTCAATCTCTATGCAATGTAAATTAGAATGATTAACAAATGAGTTTGAGTTTGACCTGGGAGTTGGAGTAGAACGAGAATTTAATTGAGCAACATGTAGTTGGCTAAAAGTTCTCTATCCCGCTTACTTTAAACATGTTAGATTTAATGTGGTATATTCAGTAGGAGAGTTCACTGCATAATAAAATAAGTATTGTGGTCTAAAAAAAAAAGAATAATGCCGAGGGGATCACTCGAGGTTCAGTCTAGTGTCCACCATTATTATCTATATCACATATATTGACATTTAAAAAGTCAGCATAATAACGTGTTTTCGTGATATTAAAGAATTGAAAAATAATAAAATGCACCTTCATATGCTATTAAATTATCTAACTTGGCTGAACTGCTCATCAGCCTTGAAGCCTCTGCGAAGCCTCTATGCTTGTTAATCAGTTGCCTATGTATTGTAAGGAATACAGTTCTTAGACCTTAGAGCAGCGCCATCTTTCCGGCTGCAAGTCAAAATAAAAACAAAAATATTGCCTAAACACGTATCAGGATGTCATGTAGCGTTTTCTCTCCCGTTGAATACATACTGAAGCGACAATACTATGAAAAGCAAAAATTAGAGTCAAGACTTTTGCGTGACAGGCTCTCAGTCGTCCGAAACCTGTTCCACAAAGACATTAAAGGGCACTATGGATGTGTCAATGCTCTTGATTTTTCGCCAAATGGTGAAATGTTTGCATCAGGTAGGCCCTAAGGCTATTTAGCACATTGAGCAGCTCAATTGGACACTGGGAGGAATTTGGTATGCTGGCACAAATGGTAGATTGGATGCACATTGCATGTACACAGCCCCCCCCCTCCACCATTCAGCACCCCCCCCCCCCGAAAAAAATAAATAAATAAAATAAAATAAAAAAATGTAACACGCATTCACCTCTCACCTTCAAGACAAAGTCTCCAATGTAATTACATGCACGGTGAAATCAGTTATGATAATATCCGTGAATGACCCTTTATCTGACTGGTAGTTCCAATAAACTGAGGTAAAGGTGTGTGGTTTAATATGCCAGTACAGACTGTCACTTGGGGCTAAATCTCTTTGCGGCAATATCTTCCAATAGCCCCAGCTTCTCCGTTTAACCCTACGATTGCATTATGACGCCAGCCAAAAAGCATGCAGGCCGGGCATGCAGGCTAAAACAGAGAAGCAGGTGCTATTTCACGATATAGCCCTCTTTGCCATGTTGGCAGTATCTACAATCTCTACAATGATCATTACACAGTTGAATTAGTTTAATAGACTTTTGATTCCAGCACCAACTGCAGAAGATTACTAATTCATGTAATTTGTAAGTTGTAGTTGTACAAGTTGCGTTTAGCATTTTGTAGACAGAGTATCCGTCTCTATAGAATATAGGCTGGGGCCACTGGCTGGGGCTTACTACATAGGCTAAGCATTTTGTAATGCTTAAATATTCTCCATCATGAATATAGATGGGCTTAATGCTGGGTTTTTCACACAGTGTTTTGTATCTTGTTAAGCATAGATAATATTTGTAATAAATTTATCTGGTTCTAGGTGGAGATGACCGCAGAGTTGTTGTGTGGAACACACAGAAGGCTATTCACTGTCCCAGCACCTTTCAGACCATGAAAGGGGAGCATCATAGCAACATCTTCTGCCTGGCTTTTGACAACGGCCATTCCAAGATTTATTCTGGAGGTATGTGTTGCTTTGGTGCTGTAAGTATGCGCCATTGTTCTACATGTTTGGAAGCCGACAAGCCATACTGTCACATTTTGATTTCAAGCAGTAGTTAATAAGATAAAGAAAATTATATTACTGATAAGCGCACTTACGAGTCGCCCCATGTCATCATTTCAACTGTTGGTTATTATAATGCTTCAAAACAACACCCTTAAGAATTCATTCAGCAAAAGCATGTTGTGTTGGATATGTTAATCATTTCTGTTGCATACTTTCAGGAAATGATGAACAGGTGGTTGTACATGACCTTAGCACGTAAGTATATTAGCCTCATAACTTCCATAATACAAAAAGTATTACCGGTAGTTGGCTAACACAAAAATGTCAGAAGTCAAACTGAGGTATTAAGGTAAATGGTGACCATATCAGAGTTATACATATATAACACATATATATATATCGGCTGTATGATTGTTTATGAGTTCTATTACTTGCAATTTTTCAGTGGTGAGACGTTGGACGTATTTGTTCACCAGGAGGCAGTGTATGGCGTTGCCGTTGACCCAGTCAATGACAATGTATTCGCCAGTGCATGTGATGATGGACGAGTACTTATCTATGACATCAGAGCGCCGCCATCAGAAGGTACTACCATCAGAACGTGTATGCTTTACACATGCGCATCCTGCATTGTCATGCTTGTACCAAGAAATGCGTTGAGGATATATTGCATCTGCATATAGCTGCTGCTGGATGTTGTTAAAATGGGTCCATGGTCCAGAATTTTAGTAAATATGCTTCTTGGATATAATAATGTTGTTTTGCATAATTAACAGAAGACACTTTTAACAATTTCATCCTTTTCCCTAAGGTGGCTATGATAGTTTATATGTGTTAAGCCCCCTAGTCTACAAAATATGTAAATTATATGTGCTGTGCTGCTATATATTCATTAGATCCCTTCTGTCTGGCCAACTACGTGACTCCAATGCATGCGGTTGTGTACAACTATGTGGATCCACGACTACTGGCCACAGCCAACTCCAAGCAAGGCCTTGCTCTGTGGGACATCAGGAAGCCACGGAGGTAAGCAGCTATAGTTGTTCACTGCAAGGGAGTATATTTCATTATTGATGACTTCATTGCTTCACTAAAATTTGCATCAAACGTGGTTTGCTGTATTTCAATCTACTGTATCAGTGACGAAATATAGCGAAATCTATTGTATTGTATTGTATCATATCACCAAAATGCTACTTATGCATTATGTCCAAACTGCTTTATTTGGAATGTCAAATATTAGTCATTCAAAATGGCATCTCTGGGAAAGCTATGGTTTTTGAGGACTTAAACAAGTGTACATTGTATTCATGAAGATATATTTAGAGCTGTGCATATTATACATTTGTCTAGGCTCTCTTAGATTTTTCCTGAAAATATGTCTTAAACTGGAAAACCCTGGTGGTTTTTACTTGTGCTTGATACTGTTTCAACAGAGTCCGTCTGTAAATTCCCATTTATTTACAGTGGGAAGAAGTAAATGGAGTTAGGAACTTAGGACAGATCTATTGAAACTTTCCTACCCACCATATCTCCAGCTTACGGTTACAGCCAATGGGCAATTTTTCTCCCAGTGCGAGTACTGTAGTCTGAATTATTCTGTGGCTCTCAAATGGTGACCCATACACTTAGGTTACTACATAACATAACCTAAGCTGTACAAGAAGTTGTCTGTGAAGTTTCAGAGTGTCATGTGACCTTATATGACCAAAAAAGGCTAGAATCAATATCATGAAGCCTAGAGCATTGTAAAGCCCCTAAAACTCATGACCTTTGATCTTGGAAATCATAGAAAGGTCAAAATCAAGGTTGTGAAACTTTTTAAGTTGTGTAACTTGTGATGCATCTTGACATGAGGTTTAAGTTACGCTAGAATTCTATTAGGAAGTTGCCCATAAGTTTTAACAGAGAATGTCCTGTGAACTATCACTTTCTATGATCCTAAAAGATTAAAATCAAAGTCTTGCAACTTCAAAGACCTACAACTCACAAATGGTGCTTCCAAATGCTTAAAAGATACTGTAAAACCGTAATAGGAAGTTGCCTAGGAGGTTTCAGTCTTAATTGTAAATCTGAACTTGGATTACCCGCATGGACAAATCGAGGTTTGGTCACTTTAAACTACTGTAACTCAGATAGTCATGACGCTTAGGTTTACTACAAGGCATTAAATAGGGGGCATATGAGGTTTTAGAATGGGATAACAGGTATCCTTTAACCTTGCTTAGGCAAACAAGCCAAAGTCGTTTTGCCCTTGAGGTGTCCAAAAAAAAGGGTCAGCCACGTCGACTACTACATCATGTAGCTGATGGCTTATGTTTAAATGGCCATGTAACATGTGTAACCGATGTCATTACATGTATTAAGCAAAAACTGGTGCTGTCTTACAGGATAAGTACTTAGAGTGTCGAGGCTCCTGGTCCTATTTGTTTTCCGTTTTGCACTTTCAGCAGTGTGATGCGATATGGTGGCAGCAGGGCACAGCAGAGTTGTATGAGTGTGCGCATCAGCCGAGATGGAGAGCGACTGATCGCCCTAAGGAGACGCCTGCCTCCAGTCCTGTACAACATTGATTCACCAGCATGTGTGTTCCAGTTCGACCACCCGGGATACTTCAACTCTTGTACGATGAAAAGCTGTTGCTTTGCTGGGGACAAAGATCAGGTACAAAAAAACACGAGTATTTTATTGTTTGGAGCTCTCAACTCAATATGCATACTATGCACATACTTTTCTCAATAGATCAGTCTGATGTACTATAAATATTTTTTGGTATGGTAATGGCTTTCTACTATTCTTCAAGTCCTGATAACTGTGGTACACAAAAGGTTTCAAGTTAGAGGTGCGCTGTGCTAGTTCTGTTACTCTGCTTAGAGTGTTACGAGCCGGTAAAGAAAGGCCTCACAAAATGTTATACATCATGTATTAGTATTATATCTTTACTGAGTCGACTCTGGTCAAAGAATAGAATC
>JAAUYG010275036.1_pt1 | contig 19887 bp, 19 predicted proteins | sample 7278091 | NCBI WGS metagenome assembly JAAUYG01 (sample SAMN14350201, study PRJNA611818) | marine sediment metagenome | isolation source: surface marine sediment (0.6m) | place: French Polynesia: Moorea | collected 2018-08
AAAATGAGACGTGTCACCACCCCTGGAGATGCGTCACATGAGTGACAAGAAAATGGATTTACAGTGTATAAACGGGCTCATATGGGTTCGTTTTCAGGTATCGACATCCAGGCCTTTACCGCAGTGTTCACAGATGGTGTCTTGTTTCAGGATGGTCGCTTTCTTGCAGAATCGAAGCTTCGTAACGGAACCAACAGAACTTGAAAAAGTGTGTCCTTCTCTGTTGTTTCCGACAGCACCACTTGTTTTGATGAATGAATGAATGTTTGAGGGTCTTGGACAAGACTGTTTTGAAACCAACTGCGGTAATGTCATTTTGTAAGAACAGAAGAAACAGGAAGATATATAGTGCTTTTTGAAACTTTAATACCTTCCAAAATGCCTTGCAACCAAACTATAACTTTTTGAGTGTCCTTACTTGAATGCATTTCCTTTAATGTTAAACTTTTTCTTCTGTGCCCAAAAGTTGAAAAGAAACTATCTGGTTCCAAAATTTCATGCATGAATTTCAAGATTCCGATATTTCTAAGACACGGAACAGCAAGCCAACGGTTCTTCCCACAGACCTTGTTCAAACGATTACAACTTTTGTGACTTCCTGACGAATGTACTGCATGCGCGGGCGTCCTGTATTTACTCCGTTCTTTCCCCCGCAGAAAATGTATGACCGATCTGAAAGGCAGTTGTGACTTGCCATTTGAAGTGCGTGAGTTTCTTTTCAAACCGTGCCAAAAAGAGCAACGAGTTTATCGCCTGCATGCTTACTGTACAGTTGCCCGCCTTTGTTGTCCGGTTTCTGCTCCATGCCATCGGCAAATAAATTTCCCCGAAACAACACTTGACAGCCAAAACAGGCGAATGCTGCAGCAAAGAGAAAGCGCGCTTGAAAGAGACAAAAATCCCTGCCAGAGTTTCAAGAAAACAATTCAATTGGCAGACGACAACTGATCTCAAAGTGTGCATAAAAAGCAAATTTCTTTCCAGAGAGCTCTTTTCTCCTGCCAGTCCACCATGGGAAAGAGAAGATATCTATGATTTGAGGACTGTTCGCCAGATGTCCCTTTGAAACTTTCGAGAAAATCAACCAAGGGGCGTAATATTCCACCGTCTCGAGACTGCTGCAGATTCACGACTTCAGGCAATTCCTCGGACATTTTTTTGGAGAATGTACCTGAGGTTACAGGGAAGTCACCATTTAGCTAATTGCCATAGAGGCAACCACCAGAGGAGGTGTTCTCAAGTTTTTTTTTTGGAAAGTAAAAACCAACAGTGACTTGTCAAGGCACATTTATGGGAATCGACTGATGAACTGTTGAATAGACGTGTGACATCAAAAAGTTTAGCAGGAACAGCACACAAGGTAACCAGGTGTCTCTTGGTGAAAAAGGAGGCATGCTTCAAAATTACTACTGGAATTCATCCGACGGGATTCAACTTTCGTTTGCCATTTTGCAAAAGTTATCCCAGATTTTTTTTTTTGCGTCATTTCAGACTTTGGGTGGACAAACCTGAACAGAGGGCGCCTTTTGCAATTTGCAAAATAATCGTTTTCAAGCCAGGCAGAAGGTGCTCGAAGAGCGTGTGACAATAAGACAGAAATTTGCAAAGAAAACATACAAATTTTTTAGCTGTTCAGATCTTTGTGCCAAACCTCTACTGGAGTTCCAAAATTCAACACAAAAGTTTGTGACCTTCCTGAGTTGTTGTGATTGGGTCCCAACAATCCAATGGCGATGGTAATCACCAGTCTGTATTTCTTTTTCAGAAAAAGAGGAAAAGGAGACCACAAACGTATGATGAATACATTTGCCACTTCACTTTCTATTATTCAGCAACTTCTTTCGTTGTGGCATTGCTTATTCTCTTTATGTTGTTGGAATCAACATGTTCTGTCTTTCCTTGTTGATATCAGATCCGCAATTTGTCAGCAGATTCGTTCTCGAGAAACCGCTCCTCCGCGTCAGTCTGTTCTGCGAGATGCAGACCGAGAACAACAACAGCAACACCATGCAACAATGGAACGACAACACCTGAAGACAGAATTTGTGAGGCCCTCATTGGTTCCCAGCCCAAGCTGTGTGTTCAGTTCGTGAGTTTTTGCCCAGAGGGCATTACAGCTGGGAATTTGTGGGAGGCATCATCTCTTCGCCATGTTTCTTTGGTGGTTGGGTTTTGTCCAGATTTTTTTCTGTACAATTGTAGTTATATATTTGATAACTTCAGGTATCAGGTTGGGCATTTTCTAACTCTTCAGTGCAGTGCAACAAGCATTTCAGCAAAACAAAAATGTTTCAGATAAATCTTTCCTGCAGTATACTGCAGTATCCCAAAGACTATTGAGCCAGCAGGGCATCGTGATGTGGCTTTTTCGTGCAGTTTCCCTCGCTGTCTTTCCTGAGAAGAGTCCTCAGAAATGACATGAAACAGGAAACATCCACAGAAGCGATAAAGGCACAAAGGCTGTGCAGCATGAAAGAAGAAAAGATTTCGCCAAAAAGTCGAAGTCGTTCGACACTTATTAATTTTTAACTTGGGTATTTTGTCATGGGAAGACCAAAAGCAAAGGAAGTGCGGCAGATCCGTTTGTGGTGTTTTCTGGGCATATTCACCGACACACATTCTCTTGTGAAAAATTAAATTGAGAAATTAATTCCCCCGGCGAAATGTTTTGTGTGCATTGTGTCAGCTGTTTGAAATTTACATCAGAAATCGATGAACTTTCCAAGTGATTTCAATGACATTGGCTGAACCAAGAGACCAAGATTGAGGTTCACATCCACTCACTGCGTTTCATCGCAAGGTGTCCGTGGGGCGATGGGAACTGTTCCGTTCTGATCAAAAACAGGACATTGCACATTGCAGAAAAGCCCTCTTCTTGCCCATGCACGGAATGCTGAGAGTCTCGTTATATACCACCTTCCACCAGAATATAGTGCGTGGGTGCAATTGTTTCTACAGGGGGGCTTGGATCGTGAGCAGTTGTTCCCCAACATGCATTACCAGAGGTCTTGCGCGAGCTGGGAGAGTTAGTCTGCACACCAGGGACCGTGGATCCTGGTTTTTTATCCTGCCTCCTTCGAACAATAAAAATCTTTTTGCACGCATGTAGAGACAGAAAATTGCGTGGAAATTTTGTTTGAGACATACTGGGTTTCGAAACAAGCCATGCATGGCTGCTCTTCATGAAGCGCATCATAACTTTTTTCGTGAAACAGATTGCTTGAGCAATGATTTTCAGGTGAACACTGTGCGACCATTCTCAGACTTCGAGCACTTGAATATGCGCTACAGTACTCTCTTGTTTATTTGTGAGAATTTCTCTTTTGTTTGTGCAAACAAAACGGTCTCTCCTAGCTTGGATCATGCTTTTTGATAAAGCAGACTTTTCTAGGCCTTCTTGTGTCAAAACTTTGGACCTTGCTCCAAATGACGTTTCCCAGTTTGGAAAGTTGTTCGCAAGTCTACACTTGCAATTTAGAGTAAGTACCACTGATCTTCCAATGTTTTTCTATTTATATATATAATAATTATTCCAACGATAAATTATGTGTCAAGTCCCGTGTCCTTTCCGGTGAGATGTTCAGACAGGAGATAACGCACCAGGAATGAATAATGTAACAGATGCCACGACAGGTAAATTTGTGTTGTCTAATGAGAATCAAGGCGAATTGAGCACTTTGACGTTTCATGTTCTCCTCAGATTTAGGTTGCAATCAAACACTGAGATTTTGGCAGGAAGGCGCAACGAAAAAATTTCACAGCCATTTTGTCAACCTTGGCCCCAGAGAGACAAAAACGCACGATATCTTTTTCTGCGTTGGCTCACTCCCGATGCACCACTATGGCAATCCCAACGACACCAATCCGGAATGAAATTGTCCGCTTTTCCTGGGGACCATTTGTCAGCAAGTCCAAATTTGAGTGTTAAGTGTAGCTACACAACACTGACACATTTACAAACTCGCAATTATAAAGATCTATTGCTCTTATCATTGTTTTTGCTGCAGATGGAACTGAGCCGATGGAAATATTTCTGATGGTCTTTGTGCCTCTGGTTTTCATCTGGATGATCATCATCGTCACTTTTGCAGCGTGTAAACTTTCGTGCCAGAACAGGTCTGTCACAAAAATAAATGAAAATGCCAGAAAGGGACTCTGGAGGTTGTAGTAGATGTGTGGCTCGGGGACTGAAACATTTTGTCCCAGGGAATGCCAACATGAAAAAAACACTGTCTTTTCCACAGCACCCAAATGGTCAGCATTTTACCCTTGCTGTACTTCACATGCACATCTTCAGTTGATACACTCATCCAAAGAATTTGAAGCAACAAGTACGGCAGCTGACGCATTTGTGACGTCACAGAGCGGCGTCTTAAATTTCGGACCACTTCACACTGGTTCAGAACAACTGTTCCTTTGCCCTGAACAGACTTAAAATGTTCACGACACTGTTTGGTCTGAGCTTCATGAACCTGAACTTATGAATCTCTGGTCACACAGAAAGGAACCAGTGCGATTTGGGCCTGCATGCTAGGTTCTCAGGACCATGGCATTGCTTTTCTGTTTTTGCAGTGTTGAGCCATACAGATCGCGGTATTCTGCTCCAGAGGATCTTCAGTACGCGGCACAAACGTTTTCCACCAGCAACTCCAGCAGCAGTAGGCCCCGCAAACCCTGGGAGCTGAGAACAACTGATCCTCCTGATGCACTGACGTCCAGTGCAGACCATTGCACCATTCACAGGGCACAGCAAGAGACAGTCGCCGAAGCCGATGAGAATAACGGTAACAGTTCAAACGACAACAACCACACCGAGGAAAGAAAAACTTCCGCATGTTCTTTGCAGAATCACAAACACAACTGGTCATTGTCAAACTTCGCTCAGTTTGAAGAGCCACATCAAACCTCGGGTCTCAGAACTGAAACGGGACTCAAGCTAAAACCTGTGGTGGTCGACAGAAAAATGTCAAAAGGCCAAGACCATGGTTTTCTTGAGACACAAGAGGCACTTGAAAGTGCATCAGAAAATGAAAATGATGTTGTGGGTCAAGATCGGCCAAGTGCGAAGGCACTTCAAGAAACAACGGGTGCCGCGACCAACCAGGGACATTCAGAAAGTGAGGGTGCATTTGTGCGTTGCGGCAACGAATCTGAGGATGACATTCACCCAGAAGATGCGCAGGATCAAGTAGACGCTGGTATGAAGAGGGTGAAGTCCGACTTGCGGCAATCTAAACATTTCTTTCCCAGTGATACGGAGAAAGAAAAAGAACCAGACCCTGATGCGAGCAACAGGACGAGGAAGAAAAGTCTGATAGAAGCTGTGAAAAGAACGGTTTCACTCAGAAGGAAAACGAAACAGGCTTGGCCTGAACCTGGAGTCGACCCAGAAACTCTGGCCAAGCCAGAAGTCAACAAGGAAACGGAGTACAAAGCTGAACCTGAGACGAAGCCACGTTCAGACGCAGTTGTGCCAACTGTTCATAAAAGTACTTCCGTGTGACTGTGACTTGCGGCAATGCCCCCGAACTTCTTGATGGAATAAACAAAACAAAAAAAAAAACGTTTTTGTTCTTTGCTGGACTTTCTCTGATTCCACCAATGCTGAACGTTGTTGTTGTTGTTGTTTTTTTGGAGTCAGTGCCTTCTCTTGAACTTTGTCGTTCGATTCCAGAAAAGGCAGCACTTCACTGAAGCGCCTTTCACTCTGTGAATTGCGAATGACATGACACGCAGAAAACCAGGCGACCGACAAAAACAAACCCAGAAATTCTCGTAAAAAATTTACTGGAGTAACAATGTACAATCAATGTCTATTTACAGTTTACAATTGTTGTGTACAATGCATCAGTCACAGTCCTTGGGAATGACGGAATAAAAGACACAGGAAATTAAGAGGCTTCTGCAAGAAATGGAACCAACTCCCTATTGCTAGAAACAACAACAATAAAAATTGTCAGGCAGTGAATTCATGTACAAGTGCAACAGTATAAAGAAATTCAGTGAAATTTACACAATGATGCGGCACAAAGAGAAAAAAACCGTTTCAAGTAACAATCCTTTTTCTGTACAAACTACAGAAGACGAACGTAAACTCGGGCAGACTGCATCTGCATCAAGAACGTAAAACTGAATCGACAACTTGATCACCGTTGCTACATCACATTGACATCCATTTTCAAATCACAAATAGGAATTTGAACCTTCAAATGTTTGTTTTCACAAACCAGACAGATAAAAAGAGCTGTTTGTATTGCATCACAAATGTTTTGTCAGGGCAAACGCACAATCAGCACAGGAATACATTCCGTCAATTCTTCAACGTTAAATCTTTTTATTGCAATGAACTGAAATCGTGAGCTGCAATCGGAGCTGCAGACAGGTAAAATCCCGAGTGGCTGGGATTGGCGAAACAACACTTAAAATTTGAACAAAACCACAAAACGAATTCTGTGTTCTTGTGTTGCATTCTGAAGTAATTTACAGCATGCTGCGGATATTTGGCTGCCAGAAACAAATTGTGCACCACTTGAATACAACACCTCCTTATTGTTTCGAGGCACCAATCGAGGTTTGCTAACTGGACGACTGGGGAGCGAGCCAAGCAAGTGCCACCAATGGTCTCCACCTGCAAAAGAAAATACCCTTCGTAACTGTGGCGGCAGGAGCTTCTTGCTGGGAAGAACGCTGCACTTTTCCACTGCGAATCGTACTGGCTTCCCATTCTGGCGGATTGAAAACAACAGAAAGAACTGGATTTGCTCCAATAAAGGTTCAGTTCCTATTTTCTGGTCGCCTGCGTGAAAATTTATGAGAGCTAGTTCCACGGAAGAAATACCTGGAAGTAATTCGCATCTCTCCAGCTCATTTCTTCCGGGCTGATGCAGATCTTCTTTCTTCTCGAGGACATTCGGCCGACTGCAGTTTCACGCTGAAAACACGTCAACATTTCTGTGTTACAAACTGCAAACTGGCAAAGACAAAGCTGAAGCTGCCAAACCTTAAAACAAGTGAACACACACGAGTTGCGTGATATTTCTGATTTTTCAACTTGAACTTGAGTTTTTTTGGTTTTTTTTTCTTGACCACTCAAGATGCATCTCATTTGGAAATCTTCAACAGGGAAATGACGACCGCACTGAAGTTCTTCACTTTTTCACTGAAAAGAAAAGGCTTTCTGGGTACCTGTTGGGACGGGAGGATCGTCGCAGTTGGGTGGAACTCTCCTGCTCTGTTTCACTGACTATTGGTCGACCAATCACTGCACCGTCGACGATGACTGTCCTCGGCTTGGACCTCAACAGAGACCCAGACGCCATGGATTCGTTCACTTCATTACTCGTCTCGACATGAGTGCCTGCAAAGAAGTTGAACTCTGTATTTCACAGTTGGGACAAAAGCCCGCATCTACGACCTCCGACCGTTCTTTCTTTTTGACTGTTTCTTTTTCTATTTTCAACTGAACATGAACGTTTCTGAATTATTTCGAGGTTTTCCGCCGTCCTCCCCCCCCTCACACACACAAACGACTGATCGGTGGCTCTGCAACGAAGACAAGAATTTCATCCCCCTTAACTCTAGAAAAGTGAAGGTTCGTCCCGTCGATTACCACAAACCCACAAAAAGACGCACCTCTTAGTGCCTGAAAATTGCTTTGTTGTTGGCTCAGATTTTGTGCTAATTTGGAAGGTGAAAGAAAGGGCGAGTCTTTTGTGGGGGTGGGACTTGTACACACAGTACCCAAACGCACAAGGTCAAAGAACCATCACACATCCTCACTTACCTGGTACACATGACGCCCTTTCCAGATGGTTGTTGATCGGTTCCTTGGATGCGCTTCTCTCTCTGCTTCTAGTCACCCTCGGTGGAGAGGATAACCTGTCATCATCGCTGTGTAACGAGTCGACCAACATGACACTCGGACAGCTGGACGCACTGCCGGCTTCACCCTTCGATCCTGATCCTGATTTCGTAACTTCGGCTTTGGTGTCTTTCTCTTTCACCTCGGATCTGACTCTTGGATCTGCTCCTGAATTGTTGGAACTGGTGGATGGTTTACTGTCAGACAAACTGTCGACGTGAACAACGTCCGTGACGCGCTGTATGTTCAGACGCGGAAGGGACACCGCACACGGCGGAGTTCTGGATGGAGACAAGCTTGATTGTCTTTCCAGTGTTGCACTGTTCCTGCTCATCCCTTCGCGCGGAGAGCGCGAAGATTCGCCTTTTGCTTCCACATCTCCGTTTACATCCTCCTTGATATCACACTGAAATATTTCAGCCTTCAGTTTCTTTGTCTTGTCTGTTGTAGATTCGTTGTCTTCAGCCCGACTTCTCTTCACAGAGCCCAAGCAGCCATCAGGTTTCTTCCTCCCGTATGTTCTTTCCCGGGACCAATCCCGGTGACCGGGCCGCACATTTCCCGTCCACAAACCTTCCGGAGACCCGTGTCCTCTGCTGCGTCCGGACGTTTTCGGACTTGCCTGCCTCTTGTGTGGAGATGTGGTCACTGACCGAACAGGACTTGTTCCACTCTGTTTTGACGACACATTCACACAATTCCGAGTCTCTGGTTCTTTCGGCGGGACAGGCTTGGAAACAGAACTATCCATTTCCTTCATTGTGATGTCAGCGTTCTTCGCTGAACCGTTCGTGTCCTTCGTCGGAGTTTCGTCAGCTTTTTCTGTTTTCTCTTCACTGATTGAAACAGATATTCCCTCCGAGACAACACCTCCATCGTCCTTTTCAGTTCTCTGTTTTGCTGTATCTTCGGTTGCGGTCGTAATTTCCCTGACGTCATCGTCGCGCACAGCTCGCTCCCACTCCATTTGCTGTTCCTCCGCTTGTTTTGCCCAATCCGTGAAGACTTGATTTTTCCTGTAATTCTCAGGCGATTTGTTTCTCTTTATCACACTGACGTGCTCTGCTTCGTTCAAGTCCACCGTGGAGTCACTGCCTTCACAGCTCATGTTCAACTCATCGGCAGCCACCAGGTTCTCCACTTTAACACTGCTCACATTCTTTCGCTTCTGCGTGCTGCGCGATTGTCTTTCGCACACCTGCTCTGTCCGGTGTTTGAACGAGTCTTTCGAGTCGCAAGAATCTCTGCTGCTTCGTCTGCGCTTTTCGGAAGCACTGCTGCCAGTGGAGGAGCCGACCGACTCTTGCGAGGCTCTTCTCTGCTGCAGCCGCTGGTTCAGGGTGTTTTTCCGCGCCGGTCTGCCGGGCAGTGAGTTGGTCGGGGAAGAACTCCGTCTCCTGTTCGTCTTTCGCGCGGTCGGAGAATGACTGTGCCGCCTTCCAGACGACGCTGAGTTTTCATCATTTTCTTTGGCAGTTCTAGACCTTGAAGAATTGCTTCCGTGCTTGCTATGTTTCTTAGCCAGGGCATCAGGAGAGCTACTGGCCTTGCGTCGCGATTTTGCTGGTTCTGAAGAATCGACTGGTGCAGCCGTCGTGGACGACACAGTATTGGCATTTTTCGGTGGTCTGCCTCTTCTCTTTTTCACCTAAAAGACAAATACGAAGTTTTCTGTCAGCAAATGCAACTGAGATTGGACAAGTAACAAGTTCGGGAAGACAGGGTGAGACCACGTGATACGCCAATGTCCAAAGGCATTTGACCTATTTGCTGCCTAGATGTCAACGAGGTAACATCTGCGCAAGGGGGGGGGGGGTGCTCCCCAGTGGGGTCCACAACAAAGACTCCTGGAGGCCGCCCCAGATTTCGGCCTTTAGCTTCAGACGCTAATCTCTTCCAATGTCACAAAGAAGCAATGTGACGTTGTGTCTGGGATACTGACCGGTGGTTGTGACGTGACGCCTGCGCGCGTCACGTGCGGTGGAGACGGCGGCCACTCGTCCTGACTCAGTCGGCGCTGGCGCTCTTCAGCCGGAATCTTGAAACTGATCTCGTCGTCATCGGATGAAGACTCCGCTGCTTTCACCTGAAACAACCCAGCGACCAGTTACACAGCACCGCTCGAAGCAGACACTGTTGTTTGTTGTTAACAACTACAAAAGCCAGGCTTACTTTACCAGTCAGCTGTCACAAGTCCAAATCTCAATGCCTTCTTTTTCACGCAACATTGCTGTGGGACTTCCAACCGTTTGTCACAAACCTTTGAGGTATCCATCTGTTGATGCGTGTGCACATGCAAATCCACAGGCGTTCGTTCCTTAGGCGATTCTCTGGTATCGGCTGTAAATACCGGCAGATCACACTTCAGAGTTCTCTTGTGTTTCTTCTCCATGTGAACCTTGCAAAAGAAGACCAAAGTAAAAAGACATGTTCAACGGGATGAAACAGAACAACGCGCATAAAGCAGTGCAAACCCTCGCGAACAGTGGCATTTCTGCAGAGAAGTGGAAACACCCTGTCACCTTTATTTCGTCCAGAACAGCAAACTTGTTCTCCTCCGGACCAGCGCAGTAAGGGCAGTGGAAGTTCCCTTTGTAATGCAACACTTGCGTGTGCCTTTTCACCAGATGGATCTCCATCAGCAGATCAGTCGATTCCGTCTGAAAGAAGAAAGAAAGTTGCCGGTTTGAAAACAACCCGTTTCCACGGCAAGAAACAAGTTTACGGATGGAGCCCAAAACCTTTTCCACCTGATCTCAACTTGCTGGCTTGTTCTCCAACTCTAAATTCGGAGGCTTCACGTACCTTGTTGCAGTTCTTGCACTTGTAGTGATCTTCCACCTGATCGACCACGTTCTTCCATTCCACGACATCATGTGCAATGTGAACACTGCCGCCGTTTTTGCCAGTTTGGGGCTTCAGTGCTTCCTGCAAAAGCAACCTTTCCTTGTCAATTTTTTGGGGGTTTTTTCTGAGCAACATTATTCTCAGGAAACACGTGTGCAATCTGTTGCCGCCCACTGCTTCTCCTTCTGGCACAAGGTTTCCGACAGACACACATTTGGTTGCAAATCCCAAGACGTGCACTCCTTTGCTCTTCAACACTCCCGCAGAACGCGCAGATTCAAGTTCAATTTTGCTGGCACAATGGAAAGCCAGACCTTGCTCTGCCTGTCCTGTAGGCATTGAAAATCACAATTTAAGGCTGTTTCTTTACGTGCCTGAATGGGCGGGGTGGTCCTCGCTTCAGTGTGAACACGCGCTGCCACGTCTTCCACGATCTCAGCTGATGTCGTGTCTCTTGGATCCATGATCACTTTCGTCACCTTCATCCCTGCATAACAAAGGAACCGCCTTTTCTTATGGTTCTCAATTGTGTAGAGACTAGTTACCCCCTGCAACCATTTTGGCTTTCTGCCTTTTACGATCTTGAATAGGAGAGCAAAAATTCTCCCAAATCAAAGTCCGTCAAAAACACAAAACAATTAGGTGTGCGAAGTGCATGTTTGAGTACAGAATCATTTCGCGCACCCGTGAACAGAAAATGCTTACTTTCAGTGCAAGTGGAAAAGAAAACGCATTGTCTGTGCCTAATCCACATTGGATGCGAGGTGCAAACGCAAAACGCAAGCGAATGGAACCTCCTGTTGCAAATGGGGGTGTTCACGCTGGATGCAAGCAATGTCAAAGGAATTGTCCGCAAGTTTGCAAGGTAGCGGCCAGTGTGGATTGGGCCCTAAGCGTTGAAGCGAGCCAACAAAACGTGGCAAATTATTTGTTCCGTGATACCTGGTGGTAAGTTTGACAGCGAGGTGGGAATCTCCTGCGCGAGTTTTGGTTGAGCTGTCGTGTTCTTGGATTGACTGTCATTGGGCGAGAATAAGCCGCTTCCGGGTGCTGCGGCTTTCGTTGCGTCACACGCGCCGTTTCCATGCCGCATTGTGCTAGTGTTAGCAGTGGGCAGACTTGCTGCTGTGACGACACTTGTGGTGGAGTCAAATGTTCCACTGGCAGTTGTTGCAGACACTAGTGGCATGGTGCCATGTTTTGTGACTTCGGCGATTTTGTGTTGTGAACTGTTGGTGGCAGCGCTGGCAGTGACTGGGTGGCTGATACGTAGTTGGGACGAGATCAATCCTGAGCCCGGGACGGTGATAATGGCCTTGACGGTGCCCGGTGTGGGGAGGCTCGCCGCGGCATTCTTCAGCTTCTGATTCCGGGTCGACAACTCCGGTATCAACCTGCCTCCGAACTGCGGACGGATTGTCACGATTTGCTCGGGACTCCCCGAAGGCGACCTGAGACTCAGGTTTTTGTCCGTGCTGATCTGTTTCACACTGGGAGAGGGAGCAATCACAACACTTGTACTCGTCCCAGCGCACGGCGACTTGGGGCGTGGTTTTTCACTGCAATTTTCCGGTCTCGTATCACAAGCATTGGCCTTCACCACCGAGATGCTATTGTTGTCTTTTCCTATTGTCAGAGATTGCGAGGCAGGCGAAGAAACTGTACACGGCGAAAGTTTAGAATCCACCACCCGTGAACCGAGCTGGCGATCAATCTCGGGATCTTTACCCTGCGGCGGCTGGCAATCGCTGCGGCTCTGATGAGGTTTGCTCGCTTCCTGTGAGACTCGATTGGCAAGATCGTTTGCTTCCGGAGGCACGTCCAAGGTTTCCACAGGTTCGTCCTGCAATGCAATGTTCACCAATCATTGTCAAAACTCTGGAGAAAGACGAACTCAAGTTGTGTTTAGTCGCTCCTAACTGCTGCAAGGAGCGGCTTGTGTTGTCACTCTGTGATGTTGGTCTGTCTGCCCCACCTGTCTGTCTCGACTGTGCATGTTTTGTACATCTGTCTGTGGACCACCACCCCAAACATGATTTCTGGGCAGCTCATGCTCTTTTGAGCAATTTTCGTTTTTGTTTTCAGGTTTTTTTTTTTTAATTATTTTTCAACATCTTTTTTTCACTTTGCATTTTTTGGTGCCGGTATTTCTAGATGTTTGCTGTTGTTAAATGCAAACAATGGAACCTGTTGTTACTGACGACAGTTCACACAACAAACTGCAACATTATCACATGAAAGATTTTCTTGCAAACTTTGCTTGCCTGCCTTGTGAGAAACCTACACGAGCCTTTACAAACGGGCTGATCTGTCCTGTATATGAAACTGCAGCTTCTGATCAAAGTCCATACCTCGTCTTTATCCGGACTGTTGGGTCCGGGACTGGACCTCCCGTCGCCGCTGCCTCCGCGACTCGACTTCTTCACCTGTATAACGAGCACCTTGACGCCCTCCTGACTCGCCATCTCCGCGATCGGCTCATTCTCCAGCTCTTCCTTGCTGATCTGGAGGAGACAAAAGAAAACACGGGTTCTTCCAAGTTGCAGCAAAATTGAAGAGAGAAATAAACAGGCGAAAGAACCAGCATCCGCTAACACAATAAGAAAATTTCCCCGCACGCACCATCAGACACAATAGCATTCACAACCCCAAAAATAATTTACAGCAACAAACCATTTTCGTGCGGCACTTTTTCCTCTTAGTTCTATCCTTGCTCACTTCCACCGAGTACACACCATGCTTGAACGAGCAGCCCCAGGCCGTCTTTTCCTTCTGTTTTGCACCTGAAGGAAACAAAGAGCAGTCCGTGCAAGTCGTGATTGCATTTCTCCACAGAAATGCCCAAGAAATGTACCAGTGCATGCGCTTTAGCATTTCGTATGCGCGAGAAGAGTTTCAGAAACATTGCCCTGACCGAGGCATGCAGTATTATATATTTATTTACCTTGAGTGGGCTTGGTGGATTTATCTGGCGATGTCTCCAGCCTTCTCAGAACGTCCTCTATGCTCTCTCCTTTACTGAGCTGCAGATGCTCAGCCCTTACCACCTGCAATGCAAACACACGATTGCTAACTTTCCTTCTTTTTAGCATGCAAAAGAACAGCAGCTTTTACTTCCAGTTCACCTTTCGCAGGAATTTCAATTTTATGCAAAAACCATGACAGCTCTGCAAACACTCGCGCTTCTTTATTTTTGTTCCATTTCTCTTTCTCTTCTTCTTGCTCGTTGATTTTGTCGGGTGTAAACCTTCAGCTTTCTAGCGTTGCACTGGCTGCATCAGAGCCACCCCTCAATGCTATTTACCTCTTTGTGCGCGGAGCTGGAGCCCTTGAGCGACTCGAGCAGCTCCTCGACGTTGGTTCCCTCCAGCACCTTGACGGATGACGCCTTCGGCGACAGCGCCATCATCTTGTAGCGGCCGTCAGGCGGCAGTGAGTCGCAGCTCTCCGATGCCGAGTCCTCCGCGCTGGACGCGTCACCCTCCGCGTCCCGAGTTGGGTCAGAATGCGCACCTGGAAAAAGTAGATTCAGTCAGGGAAAAGGCCGCGCGGTCACATGCTCAGCTCATGCAGGGGGAGGAGTCAGCGGGTCTGGGGTTCTTCCCGCTTTCAACCTGCGTAAAAATGACGAAGGAATAGGAATTCTGACACATCCACCCTCGGGCAGTAATTTTGCCCATCCATGTGTCACCACAGCAGAAGCAATGAAAGTGCACACTTGATCTCTGACCGCACTACCCCTACCCATTCTCGCTCTTGCTCAAATTCGAAATCAGACCGGTAAATTTTGTTTTGGTGGTGTTTTTGGTTTCTTACCCCCTCACACCAAACTACTCACTTCTCCTCAAAACAGGAAAGATATGGGCCAGAAATTTTTTTTGCTTGAAGATTGCATTGTCTTTGGCCAAGAATTTTACCTTGCATAGAATTCACGTGTTCCAGTGCGAGTGGCAGGTCCTCAACTTTCCTGCTTCCAGGGCCCAAGGTTACAGCGCTTTCGTTGTTCTTCTCCGGTTGCGTTTGGCTTTCACGTCCTTCAATCGTCACTTGAATTTCGTTGTCTCCTGTCGAGTCAGTGGCTGTTTCCACAGTCTCTTTTGATTCACTGTCTGAATCTGGAACAGTGACTGTGACATGGTCACTGTCCAGCAAAGCGCTGTCAGAGACATTGTGCCTTGCATCCACATCAGCATGAGTCCTGTCATCCAGAATAGCTCCTGCTGCGTTACTGACAACAGTTCTATCAGTAACTCCAGCGTCTGAATCACATTGGTTTGCACCGACAGAACTTGACAAACCCGCAGTCAAGCCTGGAGGCTTGTTGCCAGCAACGGCAACTTGAGAGCTCAATGGTATCAACCTGAACTGAACGTCTGATTGCTTTGCAAGGTTGTGAAAAGCCTGCGTGTCGAACACAAGTTTCCCCGAGTCAGTCGGAAGTGTCACTTCTTTCAACTTTGATTTTTCACTTCTGACCACATTTTCAATGACATGTCCAATTTGACTGTGCAAATTCTTTCCTGCCGGTTCTTGTGCGTTGGAAGGCAATGCTGCTGTGATGTGGTTCTCTCGACTGTTTGACGACAACTGTTGCGTACAGACTGTGGTTCCATTTCCCTGCGACCACTGGTTTCCATCGCAACTGGTGTTTTTCTGAGAACCGTAGTTGTCCCGCGCACTGGTTTGCGGACTCCTAAGTCCAACGGTCTTTCTCAGATCAGACAAAATCTTCAGTTGTTTCACTTCAATGTCATCCATTTGAGGTTTTGTATTTTTTCGTTGGTGCAAAGTGGTGGTTGGTGCTGGCTGCCGGTCATGTGTTGGGGGTCTGCATGGACTGTGATGTGTAGAGTAAGACTCAATGTCTGAATCGGCTTTGCTGGAATCCAAATGTGCGGGCTGGGATTGCCCGTACTGAGTGGTGTGATGTGGTTGCCGCGCTGTTGTGGTGTTGGGGTAAGCTGGGTACTGTTGGTGTTCGTGGTTTGCAGGTGGTCTGGCCGGAAGTCCCTGGTTCTGATGCTGACATTTCTGATGTGAAGTTTCTTGATGAAAATGGGTCCTTTGTGCAGACCCATGTTGTTGTGCCTGTGTTGTGGAACTCCGCGCATCTGACGCTGATTGCGGGGGCTTCAATTGGGACATCACATCTGGTACTGGCAACGTGGGCCACGGCTTTTCTGGGTCGAAGCTGCCCAAGTAAACTGTGGATTGTCCGACAGCTTTTTGGCTGAGAACCTGGCCGGCTCGCACTTCCTCCGAGGACACGGGTAACAAAGTCGGCTTGCTCGGCAAGGTCCCTGGAAGTCGCTGCAGACTCCCAGTATTCACGTTCGCGGGTAGATTCTGGATCTCCATGTTGGCGGGTAACCGGTCATTGATTTGCTGTTTTTGTTGTAGTTCGTACTGGGATCTAACTGGCTGGTGGGTCGGCACTGGCACCTGTGGTGTACTGGCAGTCGACATGCTGCTGCTGGCACTGTGTACGTACTGACCCTGGTGAAGTCTTTGGTGTGGTTGCTGCGAACTGAAGCCAGAAGAGGCGGGAAGAGGCTGATTCGGTGATGCATGATGAGACTGGGACTGCGACTGGGAGGAGGAATGCTGCGGGAATGATGCTGGGTGCCTCTGCACGTGCTGTTGCGAGGATTGCACATCGCCGTATCCACCCTGCTGTTTGGACTGCGCATAGCTGTATCCGCCCTGTGCTTGAGTCTGTTGCAAAACCCTGTTGTCCGTAAAACTTGAAAACGGTGCACTGCGGTCCACGGGTGAAATCATCACTTTGTTTGCTGGTTCACTGGCCAGTTGCTTCACCGTCGACGTTGTAGATGATGGGCTGCGGTAACTGCCGCCTGGTTTCACAGAGGACAGTGCAGAAGACTGGTTACCTTGTCCGTGCTGGGTGGTGAGCTGGCCACTGTGGCCTGGACGATATCCCGGGTGGGACAGAGGGGCACCACTGGCAAGTCCAGGCGTTTTGTAAGTGAGCGCATTCTGTGCACGGGGCTGCTGCGTTGATGATGAGGCAGGGCGACTGTGATGCGTAAAGGTGGAGCTGGCACGGATGGGTTTTTGCGCAATGGCCGTGGAATAGGCGGCGTCATAACGTGCCCCGCCTTCTGCCCCATAACTCTCCGGTGCTTTCTTTGGAATCCTGTATTCCTTCAACAAGTTCACAGAAACGCCTGGGGCAGACTGGCGCAAGACAGCATCCCAAGTTGGAGCATTCGTCCTGGGGCTGCTGGTTGATGCGTTCGGATTTCGAACAGAGTTCATTTGACTGGTGCACGGATTTGCAGGTGGGTAGTTGCTTGTGGGAGCTCTAACAAATTCCTGTCTCTGTTTTGCCTTGACGAATTCGCTAGCAGTTACCCTGTTGTCTCTGTACATCCCTGCATTGGACGCCCCTGGCGCATTTGGAGCCATAATACTTTCCTTGCTGGCATTCGTTGTAAACTTGCCCTTCTGTATTTTATTCACAATGCGGTCAAAATTTTTGAAAATCGTTTCTCTTTTCACCACATCCTTATTGTTAGCTTTCGGCATGCCACCAACGATGTCCTTGAGTGCCTGAAATTATAAGAGGTCCATGCTTCTGAAAAACTTTCGCTCCAGTTTTGGACAACAATACATTTGTGCAAGTCTAACAACCGTGTTGAGCACCTTCTGAATGTGGAAGCAATTAATTGCACCAACAAGCACGAAGCACACAATGGATCAGTTCGGAATTAGATTCTCTTGTGCAATAAAGGGTGCAGAAAAGCGTGAGTGGAAGGCACCAATGGGAAGAAACATTTGAGCTGTAAGACGCACACCATCACACACGGATTCAGACGCAGGTGTTGCAGTGATTACTTGTCACACAAATTTGGAAAGTGCACTTCCCACCCCCTTTTATCAGCCCGCCAAAGATTCTACGTCTTTTTTACCTGTTCTGAGTGCTGAAGATTTGTACCAGAGCTTTCCAAATTTCTACCGCGACGCTATGGAGAAAATTAGAGCATTGCAGCAAGGGTGATAAAATGTGAACATGAAAAGCAGGAACGGTGCAAAGCAAAAGAAGCTCAATTTTATGTTAGGGCAGTGAGTGATATTCCAGTCACATTTCAAAACAAGAACACTTTGAAAACGCTTGCTATTGAATCCACTCGAGTGACAAGTTCAGATCGAAGTGCGCCTTGCAATTTTTTGACAAACACAAATGACGGGAGTTTCCTTTCCTCCCACTTTTTGCGCAACTGTTTGGAGAAATGCACACAACATGCACAGGCGTCTGAACAATCTCTCACTGAAAACCACACTTTAAACCATTTTTCTTCGGGTGAACCAGAGAAAAAACCTCGGCGCCAAGAAACGGGAGTCCTACCTCGAGGTCGCGACTGTCGGTGTGGAAGCGCGTGCTGTCGGGCGCCTCCTCGGCGTCCAGGGAGCCGGGGCTGTCCACCAGGGTCGAGCCCGAGTACTGCGAGTCGGCGCGCTCGTCCCAGTCACTGTCGCTCGACCCGAACTCCAGCTCCTCGTACACGACCTTCTTCTTCGGCCGACCTCGACCTGATGGACAAAATCAACAGCTTCAGATTTCACATCTGACAACCGAATGCCCAGGACATCAACACCAGTTCACCAGATTTTTTTTCTTCTTCTTTGAAATGCAATGCACATTGTCACACAATCTACCAAATCTGACGCACAATTTGCGTTTTGCTTCCTTTCGCACAATCAAAATTATTTCTCGGTAAGGCGAAACAAACTGAAGCTAAAAACGTCCGCGACAAACAGAAACATCAAAAGTTCATTCATTCCGCTGTGAGAGTCAATGGTCATGCTGTTGGGAGGTCAAGCGGCGAAGCGCTTAGATGTCTTTTTCTCTGCTGTAAAATGTTCATGCTCACAAACCCCCCTCCCCGGCAAAGAAACGCCAAACAACAGTTCCTCCCCAGATCAAATAAATTTATGGTTGAAGTCGGCAAACAATGTCCAATCAAATCGACATTTTCAGCAAAGGGTTTTTGGGAAAGCTAGATTGGTCAGGTCTGTCTCCATTGGAGTCTCTCTTTTTTTGCGAAGTTATCAGTTCCTACAACACCAACACTACAATCAACCTAAATTGATTTCAAAGACTCCATTGCACCAAGAAATGCAACAAGCTTTCTCACGTCTGGGTTCACTCTTTTCTGGTTCTTTCTTGGCTTCTTTCTCTACTTCGTTATCTGTGCTGACGTTATTATTTTCTAAGTGTTCAGTGATCTTTTTCTTTGGTGGTCTACCCCTGCCTAGAGAACAAAATTCAAAAGGCAAACCAATTCAAACAACTTGACAAAAATCATGCACAACTTCAAAAATCTATCAGGTTTCAATCGAGCTAAAGACTGACATTTCTACAGAAGATTCACAAACTATTTTTTTTTCATTTTCTTGATTTTTGAAAATTTGAGAGAGAAAGGCTGTCCTGAAAACTCTTGCCATCGTTCATCAAAGTCTCAATTAAATTTAAATTTCTAATGCTTTTGTATCCTAAACGCATCCAGTGAAGCACTTACGTTCTATCTTGGGCTCCGGTGCGTCCAGATCTTCTCCGTGGAAAATCCACTTGCTGCCCGGGGGCCGAATCTCGAAGATCTCCACGTCTTCCTCGGCATCAGACCCTCCAGCCGGGGACAAGCCGCCCTCGAGCACCTCGCGGATGCAGCTGTGCGGCGGCGGGTGCAGGTGACTCTCACACTTGTCGTACAGATCTTCAAACGGCTGATCTGGCCGCAAGTCGGGGCACAACAGCTCCTGTCACGACAAGACCAAAACGTTTCACTTTTGAGACTGTAGAATTTTGCGGCAGTGATGGGCAGTAAAGCACTGACGACTTTCCTTCGAATAAGGTTGAGACTACCATAAAACTGCCACTTCGTTTTCGTGTTTTCTCGAACGACCCTTCGAACAATTGTTTCTTTCAAACATATATGGCTTCTTGCTCTGGTGTCTGCTCCCTTGACATTGAGTGCAATTTTTTTTTTTCCTCTGAGGCTTTCTTTCTTGTGGCTCCTGGCTTACCGTAACCACGTCGATAAGTTCTTGGCTGGTCTTTGGAAGGACGCCTCGCACAGTGAAGTACTTGGAATTCAGCTTCGTTTTGCTGTCAGGTGTGGAAGCATTGTTGTTGCCAACTGCATCAGAGGTCAATC
>JAAUYG010164918.1_pt1 | contig 19883 bp, 12 predicted proteins | sample 7278091 | NCBI WGS metagenome assembly JAAUYG01 (sample SAMN14350201, study PRJNA611818) | marine sediment metagenome | isolation source: surface marine sediment (0.6m) | place: French Polynesia: Moorea | collected 2018-08
CCCCCCAACCCCCCCCCCCCCCCCCCCCCCCCCCCCCCCCCCCCCCCCCCCCCCCCCCCCCCCCCCCCCCCCCCCCCCCCCCCCCCCCCCCCCCCCCACTCGCGTCATCAAGTTTTCTATATTTTTGGGTAGTTGACATGCAACTTTCTATAGAAAGGCTTAGTGGCAGGTACATACGTCTACACAAGAAAAACAACACTCCTCTGGTATTACAGTACTGTTTATCGACAAGACACTTGTGAGCTTTCATATATATGCAATGAAATTTATACATGTTCTTTCAGCTGCATACACACACACACACACATACATATTCAACATTTTTAGGTGGCACATACTTTCACACTCATGTAACCTTGTACCCAGATTTCAAGGTGTTTCCCAGATTCTGCTTGTTATCCCACTTGTCCTGGATTCATAATTCCTGCACAGCCACAGAGCGTTGCTTTACAGCCCTGCTGCCACAAACACTACAGCCCCAATTTTAGTATGCTGCCGAGAAAAGGGTCTTCAGGACGGCCTGCCGCCTGTCGGACCAAGTAAGAGACACCCCAGATAACGTACCTCAGTATCAGCAAAGCCTTTCCCCATAAACACCTCGCAGAACATTCTTCTCTTTCCTCCCTTTCCCGGTTGTATGAACACCCTCATGTACCATCAATGTACAATGGTCCCAGATTCAAGTCACAAATCCAGCCATCCAAGCATATACACGTAGCAACACATAGGACCTAGTTCACACCATAATGTATTATGCACCTTGTTAAGGAACATCATTCAGCCTCATACACAGGACCTTAACAGGGTGCCTTAATGGATCACTATTGGTACCGAACCATACTAATAGATACTATATTCCGACAGTCTCCATAGGACAGGGCATATTTTGCTCACACCGCACATCATCATCATAATAGAAAGTTGTTGACCAGGATTTGTACACAACAGATTGCTAGTACGGTAGCCCTCCTTCTGGCACAGATGATCAACTTGGCACATTCACGTCATTGTGTCCACTTATGACAGACTATGCATGACATTTTGATCTCTATGAATTAGACCCACCATAGATTCTGTTTATAATGGCAATGATATATCATCTCTTCCCTGGGATATGTCCAGTCATAAACTGCCCCTAACCACATTTGATACCACAAATTTCCCATGGTGCCTACATGCTGATTTGAAGAACAGCAGGCTTTTTTAACAGCCCGAACACATTCTGTTTTACAGTAACGATACATTTCAGCATGCTTCATACACTTGTTGCCCATGATGATCAACACAGTGCACAAACGCAGCTAACAAAATAATTTCGCCCAAGTATACAAGTACACATGTACTCAACCCGTTCCTTCACTCTGTCCGAAACAAGTCCGAGTCGAAGAATGTATCCAATACAGCAAACTGTACCCTGATATTGTGCAAAATCACACTATCTAGTAAATGAACACTTTTCCTGACCTTTTTCGTAGGATCTACAAACGATGAACTAAGCTCGACTCTTTTATTTGAACTTTTATTACGCACTCTGCCCACACAACAGTACGCGAATGATTTTCTTCCAACAGCAGCTTTTCACAGCGGCAGCAGCAAGTGATTTTTCCATCAGATGATATCACAGGCATTCCTAACCAAACCATGGACGATTACATCCAATATCACCATTGTACGGAAAATGGACCTGTAAGTCTTGTTATGACATGAATACACTTTACAGTGAAAATGGCCAATCATCCCACTCTACTGCACTCGGTAATACCCAGCGACTCTGGCACGACCCGCACACTTACACACACACCTCCAAGGAGTATAAGAACAGCTTGTACTCTGAAATCCATTAAACATCAACAGCTTAAATAGGGTGTAAACAGTATTCAGAAATCTGGTTCCAGGTAAAAAATTTGTAACAACCCCCCGTTTTATGAACTAGCGCAAAACATCAAAGTCTCAGCACTTAAATAATAAGATTCCACCATCCACAAAGATGTGATTAAAGTATATTATATCAGATTGTCTAAAGAAGTGTAAACAATATGAACATGGTCAAAATATTATTTGGAAACAGCAGTGTTATAGTACAAAGTCACGTAAGTTTCAGTTCTTCAGACATTTACTTGTTTTTGTGTTTATATATACCAAAATGTTCTCTGTTTAACTTAGTCAAGAATCAGCGATACATGACACGGAAGTTAAAACTCCTTGCTAACTGTAGCAAACATCAGCATCTTGCCAACCGCTATAACATGCCTAGGTACCTTCCAGGACTACCCTGTTCCCAGGTATTAAAAGCAAATATTGATCCCAATGAAAAGGAGTCAAAAAGTAAAACGATGTAGGACTTTCACAGCATACACATGCACTCACACAAATGACCAGAGGTGCAGCAGGTTAATTTACCAAATCGCAGAATGCAACCTTTGTATCATACAGGACTAAGCGAGAAGACATCTGTTCAATTATTTAATCTCCCATACAGTCATATGTGTTACATAATCATTTTTGGCAAAAAGAAAAGAGACAATCATACCTCATTTGCCTGCCAATACTTTGCGATCACACACTATGAGGTGGGATCAATGATGGGTTTGGTTGCCTAGTAGTAAATATTATATAATACTTTTAACATCATTATGATTGTGTAAATACGTCATTATCCACTTACTAACATGCATATAACCCGGATGATTAGATCTACATCCCAACTGAAACCAGACATGGAAGAAAGGCCTTAATGAACATGACGTAATCTGCTAATGGATCTTAACTGTTGCAGGATAAAAATGCCTACCGATAAGTGTATGGAGGGAAGCATAAAACACTATATACATATAAATGGTGCCCAGATAATACACGATAGACACAGAACAGTATTTGAATACACAATATCCACCAGATTCTCTTTACACAGGATACACTAATAATATGCTTCCATGGATATCTGTAACGTTCCAGTGGCTCCTGAACGAAGGACTTAACCCGACCCAATTTGCAAATGTTGGGTGGTCGAACTAAAAGCAATTGTTCACCTCTACGTTATTAGGTAGACACCTTAGCTCTTTGTCATGATTGTGCTGTCAAGTGACCAACAGTACAGCAGATCACGCGACGCCGTGTTCAGTCAACGCAGCGCATTAGTAGATTCTACACTCAGTCTGTACTTTCAAGCCAGCAAATGTAATCAAACACCACTTGTTTACACTATTACACAAGAGGTGCAAAAATACAAACAATTTGTTTTCAGTAACAATAATCCTCATACAAAATAAGTTACTTACATAGTCAATGTACACTACCTTGCATCTAGATCATCGAGACAAATAAAGAACTTAATCTGACTAGCAGTAAAGGTCTTTCAGGTAGAAGCAACACCGCGCTTCACGAGGCATCCTCACTGGAAAGCCAGGTCACGAACGGGGACAAAGAAAGCTTACACTACACAAGGCTTGCATAATGCATCACAGTAACAAAAGCAAGGGTTTTTTAATTGGAAACAGTACACATACATATAGTATTCTAGCAGCAAACACAGGTAAACGGAGGGATGTGGAGACAAGGGTGGGAGGTGGGCAGCAATATCATGGGAGGGTCCATTCAGTTCAATGCCTCGTCTGATTTAGTGATTCACATCGATATGGTGACGACGAGCAACCAAGATCCTGATCCAGGTCAGCCCTGATCCCGACTGACACTGGGGGGCCAAATAGCAGAAAACCAGGAGCAGGGAAATAGACACACTTAGGCCACAGACTATCGAGATACATGGAAGAATATTGCCCCTTCCAGATTTCGGCAATGTGGACACCGTTCCACTACCTCAGATACTCGCCACTGCAACAGAAATGAATAAATAAGCAATTGAAGGGAAGCATAGCATGCAAGGTGCAACAGGATAGCTGCACTTTGCTAACCAACTGAGTTATGCATATAGCATCATACCATACAGATTCGCTATCTGCGACTACCACCTAGGATGTTCGGGGCTTCCCGAACGTTTCATGCTCACATTCACTCACATAACATCAACCATTCACTGAACTAGAAGCTTAACTTTTTAACCCAACAGTACACGTATTTTTGGCCAGGTCAGTCAGTTTTATGTCAATACCCAAATCGGTGGAAATGAACCAGACACAGTAGAGCCCAACGAATGCCACCAGACTAGCCTGCCTCGTCATGTAAGCACAGAAAATCACCATACTATGGCACAATCAGCTGCAGCAAGGATTTGCGAGAGATACAATGTATAACACACAAACCTGTGGTCCCATCATTTATGAATATGTAGGACATACAGAACTAAGCCAGAATTGCAAATGCAAAGTAACACCAATGGAAAGTACTTGGTTAAGGTCCTTGGTATATAGGGGTTTCTGCAAATGAAGGGGCATATGTAGGCATGTAAGAATAAATCTTTATCTGCCTATTTCATGCAGCAATCAGTTTTCAAGAGTGGCATGTAACTTAATATATGTGATTCCACAAAATCGGCTATGCCTCAACTATTTAAATTCATGAAGTCGAACCAAACAATTGCAAACCTTTCCTTCATAATAATACAACATTAACGCAAAGACCCGTGCTTCTCATCTCATAGCAACAAGGATTGGAATTCAGCAATATATTTTAACTGGAAGCCTTTTTTTAGGCAGCCTTTAGTGTTATCTTGTCTTCCATGGCATTATAGAAGTCTATGGTACCAGGCCATGCACTGTGTAAGACATGGGATCATGGCGAAGTTAGCATTTCAATTTAATACAAATTACATGTCCAAACCTGCTGAAGCTGAGTTCTTGCGGAATATGCTAGTCGCTAGGCTGTATAGAATGGTTGTCAGGGAGAGAACACTGGGTCAACATAATGCAAATTTTATATATGGCTACACACAACTGAGCCAGAGAGGTAGGTACTGAATAGACAATGTGCAAGATGGGAATCAAAACAGGTTTGGCCCAAAGACAACCAGTTCTGCATATCTTTCTGTTCGTTAATACACCAACCCAAGGGCAGTGAGGCTGGGTCACGTAACCACTGCTACTCCACATTCTCCTCAACAAGCATATAGCATATTAGTATCAGCAAACTCCCACCAGGTGCATTAATCTGCAGTCAAAGAGTGTCAGTTCTCGTAATTTTACTGCCATACTTGTTTCCAGTAGACTGATGTGAATTGATTGGGCGTGGAGAAAACCTCCTAACCACAACGAGTCCAGCAGTGTGGCTTGCGCTGGCCAACTAGGTGTTGCACTCCTAGACAGGGCCCACCCGCTTTTAGCTGTTCTCCGTGGAACTCACGAGGTACTCATCTGGACGTTTGTGATTCTCAAGGGCTTTCAAGGTGTAGGAATCATGCGGCAACTCGGACTTCCGGCGCAGCAGGGGTTTCTCTTTGTTCTTAGTGGTCTTCTTGACCTGATACCACACGCGGAAGGGGGGTGGGAGGGAAACAAAGAAAACATGCACTAAAGTGTTTTGTTACCTGGTTAAAAAAAAACAAAGAAGAAAAAAAAATATAGTACTGTGCAACAAAAACAGGTAGCTAAATATACACATGCACTGAACAAGGACAAAATGTCTATTGTAGAATGCAGGTTATCGCAAAACATGAGTTGTAAGTGAAATAGTTCCTGAACTAAGAACTCAAAAAGTACAACCATACCGTTAAATGTTAACCGACATTCTAGCTAGTTAGTGCGAATGCTTACGTAACCAGTTAATTAAAAGCAAAGCATGCATTAGCTTAAAAACTACAATACATTTCTGTTTACCTGAGAGCACTGAACTCGCATATATATTTCCAATAATTTCTACAGGTGACCATAGCCACTGTGGCGACTGTTACAAAAAGCCATGGTAAGCCAAGGCTTTTGAAGAGTTGCTTATAAATGTAAATATGTGGGCCTTGAGAAAGTCAAAAGAAAAAACGACACACAAAAAAAAACAAAAAAAACAAGCAGATAACAAGGTGGGGCACACACAGGCTAGAATGGATGAAGATTTAAAGTGGACACAGTGTAGCCACAAACATCACAAATTATGATTTGTACTTCCTTGACATGAACCACACGCCAAGTACATATAGTTCTGAAAGAGCTCCATACTTACGCAGAAGCAAATGCTTGATGGTGACACTGCACAAAATGCACAAATGATGAATTAAAAGTGCAAATAAAATGCATGTTAAGCATATGTGGTATGCATTATACATAAGTAGATCCAGAGGCATCGGCGCCTTGATACTCTGCTTCATCGCTTGGCTCATTATATCAATCTGCTTGTTGTAGGTGACCGACAAGTAAGGGTTTTTTTTTCAAATATAGTTTACTGAAATCAGATCAAAACTATAGGGGTAGCATTTTAAACAGCTTTCCTTATGCAGTCATGGTAAGAAATATTAAAATGTTGTACAACTGGCATATTACCCCCAAAGAGTAATAGCCTCTTTACTCCCCAAAATATGGGCTAATGTTATCGAAAGCAATTGCTTTTGTTAAACGTCAAATATTTGCAAGAAAAAAAATTTCCATAACATTTGGTTGAAGTCGATGCATTTTCTGAGAAACTGTAGACTTTACCGAACGACCGGCGAGAACAGCGGCTCTATTGCCATGGTGTCAAGCAGAGCTAAAAATTTCTTTTGTAATTCCTAGCTTAAACATCTTGCTCAAAAACTGTAAGAATTCCATTACATGGGTTCAAGTTCTCGAAAATAAGTCCAGTAAACAACCCGAGTGATGTCACTGGCCGATCATGTATTTGAGAATTCCAGCTTAAGTTTTTTTTCATGTATCAGGGTATTAAGAAATCCATAGAATTCAGAATCACTCAAAGTATATACAATGTACCTTGTAAAATGAGCAATGTTACAATTTGTACTTTAATACTTCTGTTAAAAAGAGCATGGCCCACTAAAACTACCTTTCAGTGTTTCGAAATTATCATCCATGTATTGGTAAGCATGATAGCAATGGCACGTGTTCTTTATGGCGTTTAATCACGAAGTAATAGCCTGAATTCTTCCATGATTACCAACTATATTTGTCATGATCCATGACTCAGGAAGTTTGAGTCAACCGAAATAGGATGAAAGCTCCATAGCATGCAAAAGTAGTAGTGAGAAGTGCTTGAAAATGGCCAAGAAAACCATTCCATATGTAGTTCATTTGCAGCATGCATTCACTGATTACATGCATGGGTTTACACACTTAAAATTCCCTTTCAACATGTGAATGAACTGCGCACAAATATTAAATCTTGTCTATCTTTGCATTATCTTGCACATGTGATGCAAGCAAGAAAGCAGGACAACTATTTTCAGTTCCAATAAGGAAGCGGGCCTAACAGCTGCAAGTCTTTTTGTCCAGTAATATCAGAATACCCTAGAACAGTGGATGGTGCGACTATAATGGTCCAAGTAAGTAAATTATCCTCAGTCTTTCAATGTACCTGGCTCAAGGCTCTTGCATGTATTGACCTTAAGGCTTTGCCAGATGTTTTGGTCATATGTACATCTACAACAACTCCCGTCCAAACAGCCATTGAGCTATTAATACACTAGCTGAGACACTGGATAGGGAGTACAGGTCAGCAAAGCAAGCTAGCTGTAGTATTTTCTGTTTGCAACTGAACATTACAACACTTGTATGCCAGTTCGCTGCGGGTAATGGATCGCTTACTACTCAAGATACATGTACTTTTGATCAAACAGAGGTGTGTGTGCATGTGCGCGCGTTTGAGGAGGGGGGGGAGGGGACATTATCCAAGTATAACGGAATATAGGCCAGTGTATGATCAAGCAATATTATTTCATCACTTACACAAGCAGAAGTTGCCGAGATTACGTTTGGAGTTATGTAGAAGTACATCTTTTTAGTCTCAACTTAAAAGCTCTACTGAGATTCCATGGTCTGATAATTCCCACTATTCAAGTAGGTACAGGGCCTTACTTGAACTGCATATTCTGGATAATTCTACATAAGTAGATATTTGACCACAAACTCCAAATCTCCGATCATTTCAAAGGTGGTTAACACCAGTTTATCTACCGGTATTACTCTTGGGTCAAATTTTCGGTTGGTACTTAGGGGATGTCAGTACCTGGGAGAGATATTCAGCATGTTTGTATAATGACTGAAATTCCAAATAAGGTGATCAATATCAACATGACCATAGCCCATAACGCGAGGTTAGTGTAAAAGTATTTGAGAAACCACTTTCATTTTAGGCAATAAATACTCCTATCTACATGTACATGGTTTACCCGGTACATCAGGAGTGGCAAACGATTGGTCATATGTATAGAAAATTCCCCACGTAAGCAGGTGAGCCACTATGATGACTATCAACCTTATGTAAGTTTCACTGCAGCACAATGTCACAGGCCTGCAACACCGGCAAGCAAACAGTCTGCCCACCTCACCAATGGTCCAGGCCTATATATCTGTGTTGGTAAAGCTTTGTGGACAGATCAACTGGTGAATATCGGTAAGTCCCATCTCCAGAGAGTCACAAACACAACAACAAGCTTGGTTCGCACAAAATTCCCTCAAGTCAAAATTAAAATAAAATAAATAATAATACTAATAAAGAATACCAACAGGAACACATAACATGCAGAGGATAGAAAAACAAAACCTGTAGATATCTGTAGACAAAAATAAAACTGGACTGGAACAAACTCCGACCCCGCAAGGCGTTCTGATCACAGTTAAGACTACAGCGAGTAGCATGGGCTAAAAGAACCGTACCAGGCCTGCCTATCAGAGTGGTTTTAGAAGGAATGCATGCCAAGGCTGTGTGGTCTGCTAATACTGATAGAATACATCAATACAGAAAACAAAGTGAGGAAAGGGGCCCGGTGATTCAGTGTCCACATACAATATCGGTCCCTACACCCAGTGGGAGTACGTTACACAGGTTACTGTTGAGGAATTAAACCTATGGTCAAGGTTTCTAAAACAGTTTTTTTGTTTTACGATTTTAAGAACCAGCACTGGCCATGCAAGTGTGATGTAATGACCCTCTGTACATCATTATATTCTACACCCCCGGTGCAGCATACATGTAAAATCAGCATATTGTGCTTCCATTGCCAGGCAGTTTAAGCTGTGCGCGAGAGGCAGCTTTCCCAAACAACTATCAAAGCATGCTGCTTCATTCTTCATTTGGCACAAATTTTTAATCAGTTTTGATGATGCAGAACAAGCAATTCGCTACAATCACACATTGATAGTACAACATAATTCCAGATAAAAAGCACTACTATGGCAATGCCCCTGCCCCATCCCCCCCACACCTCTCACCAAAATGTGACCTCCCCTGCATGATATTCACCACGGCCAAATGTTACTCACTTTGGTCGTAACTTGCTAATTAGCTTACTGGCAGATGCCTTGTTATTATTACTATTGCTATTGCTTTGACTGTTGTTTTTGTCATTGGAGGAGGCAGGGGAGGAGCCTGTGTTGTGGCTGTGCTGCTGCTGGTGATTGCTCGGTGCTTTCTGGCCGGAGTCGGGGCTAGGATGTTGTATTGTGGAGGTGGCAGTAGTGACAGATTGGTGTGGGAGTGGAGAAGACTTAGGCCAGCCAGTCGAAGGGGGTGAGTGAACGGCATTTAGAGCGTTCATCCTTGGTAGGTCTCTGACCTCTTCTTGTTGCCGCTGTAGCATGGAGATGTCCAGTTCTCCGTCACCATCCTCAACCTGCCCTGCCATAGAGGGAGCAGACAGACCGTTCCCGTCCGCATCCAACCAGGAACGTGCCTGAAAATACATGATAAAATCCAGGTGTCAACAGGGCGACAGAAAAGCCAAGGGACTCTCTTAAAAGACAAGGGACCCTTTTAAAGGACTCTAGAAAGGACACCCTTCTATAAAGGACACCATTTTTTGGCAACAAGTACTGTGGATGTGTGTGGTGCTGCTCCCTCTCACCAAAGGCCACCTCTCCAACAAGGACAGATTTTTGTGGTAGAAGGGGTGTCCCAATTAGAGGGTGACTACTGTAGCAAGAATAGCATATAGCACATAGGCAGCGCAATATCTTGTATCATCTGCTGCTCTACTATTACATGTACCATTATAAAGCATATGAAGATGAATTTCCTCTATATTTAACGTTGGCCTGTTGCCAGTACAGATATGAACCCCACTATGTTGTACAAATTAGCCTGTACCAACCTGTGGGTTAGACTTGGCCAGGTTGCCGATCTTCATCCATGCATCGTCCCGTTCCTTCAGTTTTTCCTTCTCCCTGCAACACCACATAAACATATCTGTGTCATCACATGTGTATAAACACATCGAAAGAATCTGACTTCAAAACCCAAGTTGGTGAAATGTCTTGGCGAGGCTCTGGAGAAGTTGTGCTTCTAATTCAAAGATACATAAAATTGAAACTGCCTTACAATTTAATCATGCGGTGAAGCTAATATTTAAGTCAGGGGGCCAGAATCTTAGTGACCTGTTTGTTATCCAATGCTATGAAGTCCAAGGCTCTGTTACATAAAACATAAAGACGTCTTTACGTAGGCCTGTTTAGCCTATGTAAAGACGTCTTTGAAGTTTCATGAAACAGAGGCCTGATGTCGACATAAGAGTTGCCGAAGAACCTGGGAGCCATGCCATCCCAGGAGTTGCTGTATTATACCCATTGATCCTTTGTCTGTTAATTATACTCACTTCTGTCTGTCAGCCTTGTACTGCTGAGTGCAGTCATCAAACAACTTCTGATTCATTTCCATGAACAGTTTGAGGGAATTGTAGATGAGACCATGGATGGTTCTGCAATGAAGAACACAAGTATAAATTTTACACAAAGCAGCATTTATTTTCAAAAAAAAAAAAAGACATGTAAGCACATGTTAGTACAGCATGGTGAACAATAGAACGCAAAACTTCTTTTCAGAAGTGTTGATTTTTCGCTTCGAGAAAAGCAGAACTTACTACAGTAGTTCTATGACAAATTTCACTTTGACAGTAACTTCTTCACATAGTAAAAAAAGTTCTTGCTTTACAAAGCTCTGTAAGCAAACATTACCTGGGGCTGGCTTCTACAAAACTCTTGACCAAAACTGGTCCCGAAAATGTGAAACAATTGGTTGTTTGGGTGATTAGGGTGATCTTTGGATTTTCAATTCCGAGTTCAATTTTATAGAAGCTTGGCAACTACTCTTACTTATTCCAATGCTGTTTGGTGCGGTATAATGCTGGGAACATGATGGGCAGGATCTCGCTGACGTTGTCGCTGATCAGACTGAGGATGTATTCATTGTTCCAGTAGTACAGAGCACGCTCCGCAACCTAGCCATAGCATGACAGAGGATCAAACTGTACAGTCAAGCAGTCAGGTAGACACTTCAATGCATTCTCTGTGCCGTCACTTCAAAGGATGAATATAGTCCTTCAACAACGAATACTGGGATATTAATAATTTTTAGGTATCACCAGAGGATTGCTTTACTGCAGAGTGTCTTAGCATTTCAAGTGCTCTAGCAAGGAACTGTCAATAAAGGAAATGGTCATGTGTTGTTTTTTTCAAATATTCTATCTAAAGCATGTCCATTTTGATCCTTTATTGATCACAGGAAAACAATCAGACAGTCGAACTTCCATTTGTTAGGGACTAACATGCAACAAACAAGAAGTTATGCAGTGAACATTTTGTTTTCGAAAAATGTTGTAACCTAATAAGGACATACCTGAAAGTGTGGACTGGAGACGCATTTTGCGAGTTGTTTAAACAGTGGGACCATAACCTTGTTAAACTCTGCTGGTTCAATCACATCGAGTATCTCCTCCAGCTCATTCAAAAACATCACCTAGGCAATGACACGGAAGATCTGATAACACATCTGATACAGACAATGAGTTACGGAAAGTGTGCACAAGAACTTTGTGCATTACAATTTGTCTGTACAATACTTGCAGTCCACCAGGCAAGTCTGGACATTCAGAAAATCTGCTCCCCTGCCATCGCGGCCTCGTACTGTTACAGGAGTTCACTATTAATATAAGACCCATTCCTTGAAACTATACAAACAAGTTCTTGCTATAAAATGCAACATAATTGGTTAAACATGTTATATTAACCAGGAAATAGGAATGCAAGCAATTTTTGTCCATTGCAAGCTGCAAACCAAGATTCAAGCCATATTCATCGCATAGCCTCTTCACCTACCTCTTTGGGGCTATGAACCTTTGGCCAAAATTTTAGCAAAGCCATAATAACCTGAAAAGCAAAGCACCACAGTTAAACACAGGTCCATACTCTGGCTAATATACGATGCTAAACAAGAACACAAAAACCTGCGCTTGGTGTTACTTGTTTAGGAAGTTTGTCTTTCTAGTGCCATACCATCTTATTATCGAGATTTAAATAGTTGCAAGTTAAAGCTTAATATGTTCTCATTCCGGAAAACAACTGAAGCCACCAAACCATGATAATCCCTCCACACGTTTCTGACTGAATAGCTTGAAAGTGACCTAAGCATTGAGTGTTAAGTTGTTAACAGACAACAAGGCCATTCCCTGTACAATGCTGACTGTGTGCCTATTTATGACCCACAATTTGGCTGCCCACAAATGCAAGATGTACAGCAGTCCCGCACTAATAAGGCCACCCTATTTGCCAAAAAATCCTCACCATATTAGGGAGGTGGCCTTTGGTGAAAGGAAATTAAATGCAATTATAGTACCAGTGACAGACACTTTGCACCACATTTTGGATGGTGGCCTCTGTTGAGAGTGGTCCCCAAGAGCGGAATCACTGTACATCGAATCCACGTCTCTCTTAACTAAAGCATCAGTCACGCTATCGTGCACAATTTGCCCATTGTATAAAAGCAAAGCAACATAACTGCAGTTTAGTAAGAGAGCAACTAAGACTTAGGACTTGCAAATAATTCCTATACAGTAGTCCCTCTATTTTAAGACCACCTTGATTATCAGACCGCTTGATTTGGTCCCAAAGGGTAATTTTCTGTCTTAACTGACCTTTATTTTAAGACCACCTACAATATAAGACCACATTTTCTCGGTCCCATGGGTGGTCTTAAAATAGAGGGACCACTGTACCTGTAACACTGAATTCTGAGCTGGGTGACCGACAACTTACGGGCTCAGTGAGACTAGGGTCCTTCTCCAAGAACTGAACCACACAGTAGGCCAGCTGAGGGTGGTACACACTCAGAGACTTCACTTTGTGTAGCGGGAGCAGCACCTTCAACAGAAACACCTTGTGCTCTTCTTTCAGGGGCAGCGCAAAGCCATTGATGATGCTACAACAGACACAGAAATCACCTACATCATCACAGTTGAGTAGAGAATCAAGCCCAGTGTAAAGAAAAGCAACAGCAAATGTTTTGGGGCAGAGCATTGCCACAAGTGTGTAATACGAGCATGTACCAACTCACTGGTGAGGAATGATTATTACTAAACAGAGCAACAGAACGTCACCCATATACATTAACATCCCTTAAGACATATCTGCATGTGCAACGTTTTTTTTTTTATATAGGACAGTATCACCAACTTCAACAGTCTTTCATAATCCAGGAAAGCTTACCTTCCCAAGATTTCCAGCAGCTCAGCCACCCCGTTATGATGCTCTGTTTCGAATATGAAACTGAAAGATACAAAAGCTTCATCAAGCATTTTGAAAAAGTTTAGATAATTTTTCATGAATGAACTGTGAGATGTTAAGAGAACTGCAACACATTCTAAGAATGCAAGATCTCTGGCTAGGGGATGCTTGTGCCTTTAGTACCAAAAACCTAAATTAGGAAATTTTAGTACAGTACAACCTATCTCGAGACGACTGTCATCAAAGACCACCTGTCTCAAAAGACCAGATATTCCTGGCAGAAGGTTCTACATGTCCATGTAATTGAACCTGTCACCAAAGAGTTACAGATCACCTGTCTTGCGACCAGTTTTAAGGCCCATGGAGTAATCTTCCAAGACAGACTCTATTGTACATGTAAGGAGAATATCAAAACTAAAAAAATATCAAAATACCCATAAAATATGTTATTGATCTGCTTGCGTATGTAAGCTCGTAGTCCTAGGAATTTTCCATATATCCTGTGCAATATAGTCTTGAGGAAATCTCGCTCACGGGGGTCCTCACTGTCAAACAACTCGAGCAACTGGAATTGAAGAAAACATTTTAAAAAGTTTAAGCTATATATCCTTGTATATGAAACATTGCAACCATTATGTGGTAGGTGCATATAAAAGTGCCAGAGCCCGAACTGATCTTGGAACACTGTCCAATGGACAGGTGCTTAAAAATTTGATACTCAGTAACACCTGGACAATACCTCTCAAATCCATAGTTTTCACATATATTTTATGGCACTTCATTTTCCCCCTCCCCAATATGCAATACAATAGTCCCTCTCTAATAAGGCCATCCTATTTGCCAAGAAATTGTGGCCACATTAGAGAGGTGGCTTTTGGTGAGAGGGAGAAGTAAATGCATTCATAGTAGCAGCGCCAAAAAAGTGACCACATTGGAGGGGTGGCCTCTGTTGAGAGTGGCCACTAAGAGAGGGACCAGTGCATACAGGAATTTTGCCATGAATCGTCCAACATCTGACAACAATCCATGTGTGTGAATATGAAGACCCGGAACAAAATTATGTACTAGTAAGCATATGGACTTCACACCTTGTTGGTGTCAGCATTACAACACTAGCATATTGAAATTCTGCAAGTCTGCAGTCGAGATGAACATTCCCTGACATTCGAAAGTATTATATTCAATCCCTGAAAGGTATCAGATTCCTCTACACAGCTATACGAAACATTTTTTTAATACCATCCAACGCAGATACACAACAACCTGTATACTGTTCCTACACAGAAATATACATGTAATGTAAATATTATACTACGACTATGATTTGTCTTTTTTTAAAATGAAGAAAATAATAGCACCTACCTGTAGCACGAAGGACTGATCTATATGTCGTTTCGCTGTGTTGGGCTGAAAGTCAGGAGACTCCAAAAATCTCAAAAAGTATTCATAGACAAGCTGAAAGGGAAAACAGATGGAAGCAGCTAAAATACAGGGCCTAAATCAGGAACATAGCTTGTAGGGCATGATTATATCGGATTCGTTACACTCCAAACTATAAATGAATGTTACTTTACCTAACAGCCATCAGTCACATGTAGAGGCACAAAAGCGTTTCATTTGTGAATCATACCACGAAACAAAATACTCAAGATACACTTATATAGAGAATGCCTTGGGGAAAGCAATTTGAGTTTATGTTGTCCAGCACCCCTTGCTAAAAAAACGAATCATGTACATGTGACTGACAACACATTCAACAACCAGCATATGATCTGGAGCAATGTTTACCCAATAAGGTCAACCTATATCATGGAAATATTCACCACAATTAACAGCCGTGATCATGAATATTCTGACAGCAGGTAAACCATGGGACTGCCTTGTGTTACCTGTAAGTGTGGCCAAGCAGCTTCTAGGTTGGGTTCATCTTCCTCCGGGTCAAACTCTGCTCCACTTGGATTAGATGACGGGGGCAATGTCCGGAACAAGTTAACGGTGAACTAAAAGAAACAAGATGTTTAATGATAAAAAATCCTTCATCCATAACCTGAAACTTTGTCCACTATATGGCAGAAGCTCTAAAAGCTCTCACAACCCCCGTTTTGGAGTTCCTTGTCGAACATACAAGGTCTGTTAGTTTGTTTATAGTTACATATCACCATGATCACTTCCATACCTAAACTTCTTCGCACACTGCTTTTCGATTATAGTACTTTTCCTATAAAGACTCATATCTCACTGCTACATAACCATGATAACACCTTGGACTCTTAGATGAGAGATTCAGGCACAAATTGTATTTGGCAATTTTTTATGTTTTATCAAGTCACACATACCATGTCAATGGCTTCTGGGTATATGGCATCGGTTAAGACACCTCGGTTTTGTGACACATATTCCACCATCTCATTGAGGGCAGCTCTCTTTACTTCTTTCCATTTTAGATCACTCAATGGATCTTGGACAAAGTCAAAGAGCACCATGCACTGCCGGAGTTTCTGGATAAAGAGGTCCTCTCGCTCTGCAGGAGTAGCATCTTTGGGCAAGGCAAGAACATAAGTGGTTACTGGCCAACGCTGATCTAACACTGGTACTCCCATTATAAAGCATCAGTATTTTCATTGCTAAGCCTGGGTCATTGTTGTAAATTTTTGATTATGTAACACTAAAACAGTCATGTCTCTCATACCTTAGCACATCAACTGGTGCCAAATACAATGTAGCGGCTTAGTGAATCCTTAAAACCAAAGACATTAATTAAATTTGTCTGTGAATTTTTGCAAATAATGCCAAATATATAGTAGTAAACAGCACATTTCACACAAGATCATATTTTATCAGTGTCCTTTTTCCACTTACAATAACCATATGTCTTAACACTTAAGGGATTATTTGCCATGAAAACTACCTTTCAGAAGAGGTAACTTCTGCAATTCTCTATTTTTGGTCAGGTTGAACCTGGAAGAATTCTGTCTTTTGTCCTTCTTTATTGTTGGTGCACCTGGTGCAGGCTTTATCTTTGATAGGGCAGTGGGAGGAGGATGATCGGTTGTAGAATTTGAAGAACTTTTCTTCTTCTGAAACGTAATGAATTACATTTATCATGTTTCTAAGCAAGCCAAACAAACTCTTAAGAATTTCTTATAGGCACTGCACACATACTGCAATATGGTATCCCACAACTTTCCTCTTGACACAGCACTGCAGAAGGGACAGTTCATTATAAATACCGGTAATAACAGTATCTAGTGTACATGTCAATGCTCCTTGATAAAGCAATATTCTTCATCTGATTGAGTGTAATAATATACAGCTAATATAATGCTTACAAGAAATAATCAAGTCAGTACTGCAATGTGTGCTTATACATAAGGCTGTATTTTTCAGTCAAATGAAGATACATCAGCAATGTAGTTATGTAGGCACAGCCATGATCATTACTAGTAAATGGTGATGACGATGTAAAATTCTTAATATTTTTCATAACTATCTTAAAAATATCTAGACCTCACAGTTGAAAAGAAGCCAAGTTGTAACATACTTGTGTATTAAAAATGCAAAATACAGCCAATATAGTGCAATATTTAGTTCCAACAAAGAAATCCATAGCAGGAAATCATCAGCTCAGCAACAGCTGAGCAATGCAGTGTGTACATCTTATAGATAAGGTTGAATCATTCAGGCAAACGAAGATATAGGGGCATTTGTACAAATGATGTAGAAACAGATTCCTCTCCATGGCAATAAAGAGCTGATGAAGATGTCAAATTCTTATTTTTTTTCATAATTACCTTAAAAGCCAGACCTGTCAGTTGTACACTGTTGAAAAGAAGTCACCACAGCCTACTGTGTACACACACTCACAAGCATTTACAGTTTAGCTAATATTTTTAACCTAATCGCCATAAAAGTGGTACATCTTTAACTAAGATCAAGCTCATTATCTACCAAATCAGATATATACTTTATGGCGCAGGGAAGTAGTACACCAACTTTTGACAGACTGGTCAAGAGTATCAAGAGTGGATAGCCCGCCATATTGAATTCGGGACACTGACGTCAACATGGCTTCCTGTAATATTACTGGGTCTTTCGCCCAGATAGAACAGACTTTAGATCACTCAACCCACCTCGTTCTCTGCATTTTCACTATCCTTTTTCGCTGTACCCCCTCCCTTCGTTGATGTCTAAAAAGAATAAGAAAGAGACATTATAATTCAAGGTCGAAGAATATGACAACCGCTGATCAGAGAAACCAAAACAACGAAATGAGAAACATCCTGATAAATTTTCGTCGTAGGAACAGTGTGCGGATTAGTATCAGCCGTCTGTTAGATAATTATATCGAACGGATAATACAGATACTATACCTTTTCTTTTTTGGTCGGTCTCGGCATTTCTTTGGTAATTTTATCCACATAAACGGAATCTTTCACCTTGATCTATTCCGAAACCACTCGATACTAAACAAGATTCACGATTGGTTCATCCTAGTCACGTGCATCTGCTTTAGTGCTGCCATCTTGCCGTGGTTTTGTTAATTGTAACGACAAGTTTTCCCGCCAAAAGTATATACATGTATAGCTGAATTTATGTTTTGTCGTGCATGCTCAAATAGTGAATAGCAGCTAATACTCTCTGTGTTAAACTCTTCTCCTCTGCATATGGTCTATTGTGGTGGATTCACGCTGCATGTGTGATTCAAGCAGGATGCACGAAGACACTGTAAAGACCCATGGACCATTTTTGGCTCGAGCTGCTCGACAGTCACCCGGGTCGACAGAGCTATCGAGTCATGCCCAAAAGCCATTGACATAGCCAACCAGAGATTCTAGAGATTCGGCATGATCAGAAAATGCTTTACCAATCATTCAAGAGCTGAAATCTCTCTGTTGTGGAAACAATCCCTGAATAGCCCTGTCCGATGGACCCCTTGGCTATATAATAGACATCAATGTACTACAGAGTCTTCAGTACGTGTCCATGAACACGTATCTGCACAGATCCATTACCACTGGCATCATTGGCCACAGCCAGGAGGAATGAAATGAGGTCTCATCAAAGTATACAAATATCTTCATGGCTTCTACTAGAAGACACCATCAGTTATGCAACAACCCAAATATAAGAGGTCGCCCTTTCAACTTTTAGAACAGCTGTACTCTAGAACACAAGTCAGACAACTTCTTCAGCAAATACAACAGACTTCTTCAGCAACAAAGTAATGTAACAGACTGGAACCAGTTAATTACCAGTGTCAGCTGTATCCACCCAGACTGTTTGATCCTTCAAGTATAGATTGGAGCTGATCACCTTGAAGGACAGTGAGATCAGAAACCATGATGTAACAGGTAAAGTACAGTAACAAATCCTGTACATCCGAAAATGCATCATCTCACATGTAATTAAGCATATTACCCCAGTACTGGTAACATTTGTAGAAAGGTACCTACCAGTGTCCACAACATCTCCACATGATTTTAGCTCAGCTGGTATATGCTACTAACTGAGGTCATGGTACACATGTATGGGATAGACTTGCTCCATCATCTATTCATTGTCCATCCATCCATCCATACGTTAAGTTCATTATCTTTGAAACTATTGTGCCTATTTGGTTCTGAGTTTACATGTGGGTTGCTCAGGTCAATATGCCCAGTTGATTTCTGAATTTCAAAAAATTTTCATTTCTAATTATTTTACATAATTTTTTAATTTTCATTAATATGGGAACATATGGGAGTAAAGATTTCAAACTGCTACTTCTTCTGCAGTTAAAGTTTTTGCAACTAAACACTTGCTACAGAATCCTGATGGTAGTCCCCATAAAATGTTCATAATGGAATTTTGAAAGTTTGAGCTTGATAAACTTTAGTAAAAAATTAATTTTTACATTGTATTCAATGGGGAATTAAACAAACACCTCATCTTAGAGCAAAAAGGACACAAATTGGGCCCCGGGGATGAATCTACTATGCATATGGGTACCTTTGACCTTGAACATGTCAAGGTCATTTTGGGGTCATTCGGTGCACTTTTCCAAAAAGGGGTGTGACTCAAAATGGCTCATCTTAGAGTGAAATGAATGAAAATTTGGGCCCCGGTGGGTGTATGTTGTATGCTGGGCAGGGGTAGAAATAGTGAGCCCGGTAGCCCGAGGCTACCAGATTTTATTGTGGGCTACCAGGAATAAGTCATCATGTAGCCCGCTGGGCTACCATACTTTGTGGCTGTATGATCGGGAAAATCAGCAATCGGCTGTTCGCATCTGCAGCAATCACTTACGGTATTGCCCAGCAG
>JAAUYG010131498.1_pt1 | contig 19851 bp, 14 predicted proteins | sample 7278091 | NCBI WGS metagenome assembly JAAUYG01 (sample SAMN14350201, study PRJNA611818) | marine sediment metagenome | isolation source: surface marine sediment (0.6m) | place: French Polynesia: Moorea | collected 2018-08
AAAAAATGCATGAAATGTACCTAGGACGTGCATGGTATACTAGTAGGGTGCGTAAGTTGTGCTGCAATGGCTTGGTAATAAAGAAGTACCGGCTTAGTATTCAGCCAGTGTAAGGCCCTCGATACACCCATAATCTGCTTCACTGATCCCATTGTCTTCTTGTTGGACGAAATAAAATTATATACTGCCATGAACCTGCTGCGATAAGTTTCTCTTGGTACTTTCCACACCATCTATGACCTGAGATTAAGGGGGTAATTTTAAAGTTTCTCTTGCTGTCCTGGGCCTGTGACAGATCTCAGTAACTGGCTGTATGGTGAGTCGCCTGGTGACGATTCCCAATGATGAGTCTGTGACAGTCACTGCCGCAGACACCGGCGTCAATTGCCTGCGGCCAGCACTGTCCTCGCTACGACCAGGCGAAGCAAGGAATGCTCGACGGCAGCCGAAGCACGCCGGATTGTGCCGAGACAAATGAGGCAGCAAATGGCAGCTCCCACGTCCTGCTTCTCCCGCGGGAATGAGTCCCTCTGCTGCTGCTGCTGCTGAGTGGGGGAGAGGCGAGGAACGTGGTGCATGGCAAGCGAAAGAAATTGTTACAAGATTAGCGACAGGGAACGGAATGCTCGAAAATAAATGTGGCACGAAGGGAGGGGGTGCATTTTTCCCCGGCCTGCCTGGCCGGCTGGCCACTGATTGCGCGAACGGCAAGGAGAGATGTTCGGGATCCCAAATGAGGTGTTAAGTCATCTGTGATTAAAAGAGGTTGCCATGGTGAAACAATATCCACAGAGACATGTTTCCACTTGGCGAAATAAAAAAAAGGCCTATAGAGACAGCCAATTCCGGGCTGAATGCTGGGGCTGCGACACTGCATGAGAATGTTCGCCTGTATACCTGGAGTGAGGGCCCTGGGTGTTAATTGGCTTTACCTGGGATGGAAGTTTTACTTCAACAGACAAAAGAACTTTAAAAGAAAAAAAGTGGTGAAAGGTCGACCAGTCGTGCCGTATATATGTGGCGGGTTTCTTTCATTCTGAAAAAATTCTGTTGTGCAAAAATTTGCATTGAGACGAACTTTTGATGCTTAAAGTGCACTTAGCAGCAGATGTCAATAGGGCATGCACTTAGTCATATCGGCAAATGCGGCGCTAATTGTCTAAATGTCGAAGAACTTTAGCCATGATATAAGTGTATATTTTCATCATATAAAATTGGAGATACCTGTATGAACCGACAGACTTGAAGATGGTGATTACACAGTACTCAGTATTACAATCGGTGTATTTGGATGACACTGTACACCCACAGAATGGGAAAATTGTAATAATTTCTGGCACTAGTTCTGAGTCTCCGATAGCAGTAACGGGAGTGTGCCATTAGGCGTGTTGCAGGCACACCATTATTACTCAAATTCCGTCTTGCTGGAACCATAACTATGTGCAAGTAAAGCCACTCCAATATCGACTGACAAATGGTGTGACGGTGTTTTGCATACGTCAGTACGATCCGGTCAAATGTGTTTGCATACGTCAGCATAAGCTACGATCCAGTCAGAACATCGGATGTTATAATAATGCTCCTTACGCCTTCATTTAACAACCCGGTGCCTTGGTGCCCCCCCCGAACCAAAGGACAGATGTACTGAAACGAGAGTTCCAACTGATGGATTTCACAGTCTCCCTTCTTATGACTTATAGTCTTGGATCGAGTCCAGTCGGGTTGCTGCATCAGTAATTCGGCAGCATTTCCCAAAATGATGTTCACATGATTGAGTAGCCGAAAGCAAAAAAAAAAAAAATGCAAACATAATCTAGTGGAAAAGTGAAAGTCTTTATATCTTTTGTGCTCTTGGTGCAAAATAAAATTCTGTTTTGCTACCAGCTTTCTCTTTCGTTCGATCTCAATACACCATGCGCTCGTCTAGACCCATAAAACTTTGCAGTGACAATGCCTCTGGCCCCCTTGACTCAGACAAAACTTTCGTGTTGCAGGCAAAGGTGGCACAGGCTCTTTCACTTCATGCAATTTATCATGTGTGGAGGATTCATCTTAGAAATGCTATTCCAAACAAATTAATAGTGCATGGAAAAGAGGTCTTCATTAAACAAGGACAATAGAGACACAGGAAGCGGTAACATATAAAAATTTAATTTCTAGTTTCCATTACACCATCCCTTTTAATTTTACTTTATTTAAAGTGGGCCAAAATGCTCTAAATGAGGCACTATTATGCGTCCGTGATTCCTGGACCGTTTAGAACGCGTCGGATTGGCATGCAAAACTCAAATAAAACAAAACGGACGAAAAAAAAAAAACTCGATTATTCAGTACTGTTGAGTGGCTCGTTTCCTGTCTTCCGCATTACCAGTAACTGACTACAGGTAGCCCCTGCGTCAGACGTTACTTTTTGTCCCTATGGCCACTGCGCAAGATGTTGTCATGCCTTGTCCCTAACAACAGCTACACTATCAGTCCCCGGGGAGGAACAGTTGGAATGGCCATTGTATTTTCTTTGTGGTCAATAAGGACTCGCTGGAATCCCTCTTTGACATCTTATTGTCTGTCCGTTCCTCCATTGTCATTAATTAATTCCTCTCGGTGATAAATGGCTGGATGGCTGGGGGGAGCCGGGTGGTCCAATGGAAGCAGGCTGGACGGCCTCTCACCCCGAATCTTTTGTTTTTCTTCAAACGATACAGATGATTTTCACAAGATTGGATGGCGCACTTTTGGAGTGTTTGCGGAGGGCAGTTGTCTGTGTGAGAAGTCCGTAGTGGATCTTCCCTCGTGGTCTCTGGCAGCAATTATTAAAATTAAAACCCATAATTACCAGAGTGGCCACTCGAGTTCGGACATGATTTATGAAGCGGGTGTCGGTTTTTGCTTGGTATTGTATTTCGTTTGTCTACATTCAGCTGTGAAGGGCTTGTGTTATTAGCTCTTTACTGTGTGGTCCACGGGGAAAACAAAGACCTATTAGGCCCACTTGTGGCTGTCTTTGTACACAGGTCCCCGTTAAGATTGGGATTGGAAGGACCTTTCAAACTGTGCTGCCCGTTAGGAACGCACTGAAAGATGCACCCGACTCAAAGAATGGCGTCAGGAGTTATATGACCTGGCCAGAACTAACAGGACTGGATAGAGTGGCCAGTGTACTGTGGTGTCTTCTTACAGATACTGCACAGCTTGAATAGTTACTACACTGTGGTGCCTTCTTAGAGATACTGCAGAAATGTAGATTATTGCACTGTTGTGCCTTCTTTTACATAATGCAGACAAATACAGTAGGTACTGTAATGTGGCGCCCTCTTGCAGATAATGCAGACAAATAGAGTAGTTATTGCAATGTGGTGCCTTCTTATCATGCAGACAAATAGACGTAGTTACTGTGGTGTTTTCCTACTGATAACCCAGACAAGTAGAGTATTTACTGCACTGTGGTGCTTTCTAATAGATAATGAAGACACATAGAGTAGTTACTGCAATGTAGTGCCTTCTTACAGATACTGCAGACAAATAGAGTAGTTATTGCACTGTAGTGTCTTCTTACAGATGACGCAGACAGACCCAATTAGTTTGTGCACTGTACATAACACTTTCTTACAGATACTGAGACAGAGTAGGTAATGCGCTGTACCACTTTCTTACAGATACAAATAGTGCACACACAGAGAAGGCACCGTACTGTTGGTGCCTTCCTACAGATACTGCAGACAGATAGAGTAACTGTACTTCGGTGCTTTCTTACAGATAATGCAGGAAAAATCGCGTGTGTCGTTTCGTACAGATAATGCAGTGAGAGAAGGGAGTGCACTGTGGTGCTTTTTACAATGTAGGCAGAATAGGTAGTGAACTGTAGCACTTTCTTACAGATAATACAAGCATAGAGAAAACAATTACTGTCGTACTTTCGTACAGATAATACAAGCATAGAGAAACAATTACTGTAGCCCTTTCTTACAGATAATACAAGCATTGAAAAAACAATTACTGTGGCGCTTTCTTGCAGATAATTTGGAATTTGGTAGGGCAAGGTTGTGCAGTCTTACATTTTATGCATAATGATATACAGTAGGTGATGAACTGTAGGTCATTTTTACAGATGATGCCGGTTGACAGATAGGGCAGGCAGTGCACCATGGCGGTGCTTTCTTATAGAAAATGCAGACACATAGAGTAGGCAGTGCATTGCTTCCTTACAGAGAATGTTACAGACTTGCGTAGGCACGATTCAGTACACTCCACTGCTGCCTTAAAGACAATGCACGCTTGCAGCTACAAGTAATGCTGACTAATGCATTGTGGTACTTTGCTGCAGAAAATGCAAACCTACATGTACAGAGTAGGATGGTGTACCGTGGTGCATTCTTACAAAACAGATAATAAGAGTACATGTAGGTTTTCTCTACAGTGTCGCTTTCTGTCCGGATAAAGCGGGCACGGCTGTAGCCCTGTAAAATACGGCCACTAGTATAATAATATATCTGTATTCGTACTCGAGAGGTACACTGTCAAGTTGTACAACAGTATATGGATATTATGAGTCTTCATATAAATATAACGTCCCTCTTTTTGATAGCCTCAGACATGTGGTGACACCAGGCCGGGAGGTTTTCGAACCCGCACAACAGGGGCACATACGTCCCTCTGCCTGGCCCTCTAACCATTCGGCCATGTCTCCCACCGGACAGGGAGAAATTAATAAAGATGTTGGAGGGCAGCAGCTGTATATAATTTGGTTACAAGGAACAACACAACATCCTTCTTTATTTAGGTATATAAAATAATAATTATCCCAATGTTCTATTTATCCTATATATAATACATAATAGCTGTCATAACAGTAACTTAATACGTAGTTGAGGAGTATTAGCCTAGAGGTTCTTAAATTTACAGAAAGTTTGCTACCAGCATTTTTCTACGCTCGCAAAAACGTGAATTTCAGCAGCTCCCTCAAACACAACGGACAAACAACAAATGTAGACTTATTGTCTGGTGCGTCGGTATAAGCGTAAGTTTTAACTTTAGATATATATGCCTTTCCCAAACGCTCAGCACCAATGCATGGGACATACAAACAACAAGTATTGGGGTAGTCGAGACTCTCTTACCAAAAGGATAGTATAGTTAAATATCAGTGAGAGTATGAAGGAGATTTTTAAAAAAAAAAGGGGGGGGGGTGTATTGCTTAAGTCCTCAAATAATATTTGCGGTTACAAAGGGAATAACATACCTACCCCGATATATTTTATTGCCCTCCCACATCTTCTGAATATTAACCATAGACACGACACTATACATAACATATGTTAATCATACCGTATATACTGTGGTCTATATATAACATATGTTAATCATACCGTATATACTGTGGTCTATATATAATATAATATATCGTCATGACCACAGGGGGTTACTCTTTGTTTTTACTTGTGCTTTGTTGACCAGTCTGTAACTTCCGCGGTGTGCTGGGATTGTTAAGCAGTCGAGCAGGTAGGTCTCTGTCCCACCTGCGTAGTTCAAGTACAGGATGTTAGGAGGGAGCCACGTCACTGTATGTCATTTCTCAGGGTAAGGGGGCTCGTCCTGTGATCACTTGAACAATTCTAGAACACGACTTTCGAGCCCCAGGCTCAAGTCCAACCTCGGCAAAACAATAAGCTTTTATACCCTTATTCTATGGGCCTTTGGGGTCATTCAATTGAGCCATGGCTTGTCCACTTGTGGTATAGTTACAGACCAGGCGCCTCGAGGGTGTAGGAACACAAATCGACGTTGATATTGCGTACCAAATGCCAGAAAAATAGTCCCTTGTTTATTCACGTTGCGGCCCATCCCACTTGAAACGGACGCTAAAATTTTATTCATCTCAATAAAACCGCGTTCCTATTCGTTTCACGCGCCAGACATCTCAGCTTAAGTATATTAAAGTTAAACACAAATATACATTTGAAAAAGGCCGCACGATCAGTTATTCGTCGTTTTATTTCCACTCCACGTATTTATGCCGCTTCCGCTGTGGTTCAGGGAGGGGTACTCGAGGCGGGCGGCCATTTCGTCGACACTCCACCACCAGCGCAATGTGCCTCTAACAAATATTTAGACAATTGCAATTGATATTTGTCCCGCTGAATATTGACTTTTGACAGTGAAAATAACAGCGTCATATTTGGTTGTCGCGCAAGTACTCTTGAATTTTTAGCAAGCCCCAACAAAGACGTGTATAGTCGCTGTTTTTGCATGTGGAAACAAATAGTCGTCGGTAGGTAGGCGGCATGATGTTCGACAAAAGTAACCGATGTCAAAAAAGAAATAAATGTAGTCTGGACCGAACTCTCTGAACCAAACCTCAGCCATCAAGAGCCTCCAAAAAAGAAGTTATATCACTTGTTATGTACCTCTAAAAAGAAGACACATTTGGCAGTGTCATATAATTGAGAGAATATGACAGTACGTGGGCCGAGGCTGTCAGGTACAGAGAAAGCTTAGTTTGCATAAATAGACAGGAACTATCGCGGATGGTGTCTTTGTGAGCCGAAATCAAGTATATGACAAAGGAGAAGAGAAAATACAGACCCCCTTTTTGTTTGTTCAGAAACACTAGAACACCGCATAGCGTAACAAGGACCCATTCATATATTCAGTAGGTGCATTTTCCGAATTCATATTAACACAACAGTTACACGCACCGCATAAAACATCACAGCAAACGACCGAAAACCATTCACACTGTAAATTGGAAATCATGAATGAATCGATGCCTTGCCAATTTCTTCTATCAGGAACACGTGATTTGTAACAGTCCTCTTTATTAATGGCAACTTTCAATTAATGGAAACTTTCCATTCCTGGACCAAAACTCTCTCTGCCACCCATGATGTCGCGTTTACAATCGTTAGATCAAGCTCCAGGAAGCACACGCTTTCTGCCATTCAGCTATATTCAAACCAGTCAGTGCCTGCCGCTAATCCCTGAAAGCATCGGATCAGACGTGACCCCCACAATTCCACGTGTCTCTAATCGTAACAGGTAACCGTTGCATAAATCTTTCACTTGCTTTCGTCGTTAGGGAATCGCGGTAAAAGGTGACGAAGAAAGATTCCAAGGTGGGCGATGCTTGCTTAGGCCCACGGTTTGGTGAGTGAGTGCTGTGATGTGGAATTTATTGCTGCTGATTAGTTCGTGTGCGATAACATTTGCTCCTAACCCGGGGTTTCCGCGTACAGGGCTGCATGGACTTAGAGTTTTGTGATTTCGTTACTCGGACGTATTCCTTAATGAAAAAGGCGGAGATCCAACACGTGCCGCAAACTACCTTGTCAAAAATCACCTTTAGCCAGTAGGAGATGGATAGTGATCAGTGCACCAAGCAGAGGGCGTATCATGCATGACCTTGCATTAAAGTTGTAAGGCACAACTTATGATATTGTTACATCCTAGAAAAAAAAGTTTGTTCACTTTAATGCATACATGTTTTTTTCTCAGATACGCAGATTCCTTGTCTTACAGAGTGTTCACGTTATTCCAGTAGCCACTTTCTCGAAAAGTCTTAAGTATAGAAACGGACTTACGTTCATACTGATAACCTTGACAGCCATTGTCTTTTCCAGGCTTAAGATCATTTAGTGGACAAGATTTTTTTTTCAGAAAATGGCCCCTGAATGCATCAGTGATAATAAGTTTCTCAAGATAGTACTAGCAATATACAGGTAATAGTAAAAAATAATATCTAAAATTCTGCCCAAGTCACCGAAAGAGAAAAGAATGACCTTGTGGAATGTCAACTTACACACTTCCTCATGTTCTTCGGTAGTCCCTGGTCAAATTCAGCTTACCACCGCCAACGGTTGAGCCAATACATACCAGGTATGTTACCCCTCCCTTTGGTAAGTTCATTTTCAAGGGCCATATCGTAAAAAGAGGTGAATGGAATTCCTAATAAACACATATGTCGCACAGTAAAATGCGCTTGTCATGAGTGACTGCAATCTTTTTCAATACTTCCATATTTTGCAACCTGCTCAGAAATAACCGAAAATAGGTATTATTGCAGATTTCTTCGCATAGACCAATACCCCTCATATGACCTTGAACATTCTAAGACCTACTCTGCAATACGTATACTACACACATCTTGCACCCACCATGGCAACAAGATTGCATTACGCATGTAGATGAGATATATTTAAAAGTTACAAACGACCTTGCTTTTGACCTTTAAAAGGTTATCAAAGATGAAATGCCACTGTTATTTTAACTTCCAATGGCCTGGTACTACACCATTTGCGAGTTTCATACTGTAGTTGTTGAAAGCTGTTTGCGTGGTTTGACAACAGCAGTTAATGCCTCGTCGAAGACTCCTTGAATTTGACACCCCAAGGCCATCCATTAAAGTAACGTTATCTTTAAATGTTACAACCCATGTCATTTCCGCGCATTGTAGAAACTTATGCCGCAGGTACACTATTTTAAGAGTCCTCTTCAATGATCTCGAGGGGTCACCTACGGTCACATGACATCGGGAATCCCACGTGTGATTGGTGTTTAATGGTAAATTATGCGGCATTCGTGAGTTAAAGGACATTACAGTTACGCAAGCTCACTTTTGACCAATGGAAGTTCATGAAGTCAGCAAAAAAGTAAAGGCCCACCTGGGATTTTTAACGTGTTAACATTCTGTTTACATTAGCGTTCAATACAGTTTTTTTTTTAAATAGCGAAACGGCAAATCGAATTACTTTGATTTGACCTCCTTGTTGCTCCCCATACTCTTTTGCTAGCCAAGGCCAGGAGCTATGGTTACAAGTTTCCAAAGTTGAATCAATGTTTAAATAGAGAAACTGCAAATCGAATGACTTTGATTTGGCCTATACACGTACGTTTTTCTAAGTGTCTGGATTTCACACCTGGCCTACTGGTACTCAGCAGGAGTCAACGTCTCATGCCATCGAACTCTCTTCGACTGGTAATTAATTTTAACCTAATAACTCTCAACATCCTGCAGTCCTATACAGTTGCTTGTATTGTTTTGGTTCAGTTGTATTGTTTTGGTTCAGTTGAGATTTGGGGGGCTTTGTAATTATTGCCATTAAGCCTTCGAAAATCACTGCCAAAATGAAGTGATGGAAAAGGTTGAAACCGACCGATATTTACCAGTCCGCATGTGTACGACCATTATGTGTAGTCTTTAGCTGGCTGTTGTAGCAAATCATATACATGTAGAGACTTTGTATTAGTTCCCCTACACATTGGAAGGGACACTTGGCTGCCATTAATGAAGTTGTAGGCTATTAATGCTACCCATACCCTTTTGCTAGCCAAGGCCAGGAGCTATGGTTACAGGTTTTCAAGCTTGATTCAATGTTTTAAGTCTTATCACGGGCATTTGCAAATAACAGAGAATTTATACTAGCACTGACTCAAAAACAACCACTAATAATCACTAATTCTGTGTTCTGCCATTTCGATGTCCGAAGGATACGTTAATAATTACATTATAGTTATGGAGAGAGTCCATCTACCATAATGGCGAGCTTAATCAACGTATTATCTTACAGTTTACGCAAGATTTAATTTATAGTGGGCAAGACTGTAAATGGAGAACACAAGAAGCAAATTACTTCTAGGTACGTAAACACAGAAACTATATTTTCAATATTCATTTATTTCTATCACCATCGTACAGATCCATAATACAGAACAGACAGATGCTGTGCTACAACAAGGAACTACAACCGGGATAAGTTACAGGTTGTCTATCATAACAGATAAAGGAATGCTGGTCAGCGACCACAGTAACATTCTGCGGCCTTCTAAACACATGCTTATAGTACATACTAGAAGGTTCAGCCGAGGCCCCACACCCCCTGCCTTTGTAAAGTTCATGTACAACGCCTGCAGCAGGCTGAGAAAACTGCGGCAGAATTTGGTCTCTGCGATAGAAACAGTGTTTTACAGGATCTGATTTCCTATGCAACGGCAAGTGAAACAAACATTTGTCACTTCTCAACGAGGTTCAAGATCACAATGACTACCAAATACGAACACTAAACGTTGTATGTTTATATATGCAGCCAGTGACCAACTACACGGCACAATAGCAGTAAAACCAATCTGCGTCTGGTATTTTTTTCACAGACTGCACGAAAAAACGACTCCAATAAACTTGCGGTAGTGTAGCTACATGCAAACAACAGCACATTTGGGCATCATGTACATATGTTAAAGAGTGCAGCAGTCGTCACGTTGTGGCCCACGACACGGGGTCCCAACACAGAAGACCTGTTATGACGTCACACTTTTTCTGAATGACGTCATCACGAATTTTGTCCTTCGTTGCCCAACACGAGCGTCACGTGGTGCATCTTGTGGGATCGCTATTTGTACCCCAGAGTGACACCTTCCGGAGACCCCACTGGTTCGTCTTTTATAGTTCTTTTCACACAGCCTCTGTCTGTTTAATGATCGGGGGGTGAATGAAGCCGTTAGCTGCCGTGTGGCAGGTGTCTGCAGCCAGCCGCTGGGTTGCCATCAGAAGGGATTCCATCGTGGTCTGAACATCGCTGCTACTCCGACCTGAGTCTGGAAGGTACGACACGAAAGGATGGCTTGATCACTAGTCTAGAAATAAATGTAGCTTTACAACTATTCCGGTTCAAAAGTTTTGATTTTATAGAGAGACAATACTAGACAGTGAGTGCAGCATTTAAATCGGGGAATATATTGCTGCTGATTGAATCATACATGTTCCATGTGCATGTGTTTTTTGTGATTTTTTAATACATGTTGCATGTGAACATTTTTATTGCGATTTGTTTGAAAAACAGTCTTTCCTTATTCACGCACGTGGTGTTACAACTCACCAGGATGTGTCGCAGCTTTGGTGTGGTTGTCTGCTTCCGGTGGCGCCTGCGCCTGAGGCTGTACCGGATGCTGTTGCTGGACTCTGCTTTCAACCATGTCTAACGGATGTAGTGTTTCATCTGAAAATGCATGTCCTCTATGATAACTTTCAGCATATAACAAATCTACACGCAATATCAATAATTTCATTGTTTACGTGAAATATTTTATGAAACTCCATTAATCTCTTGATCACATTCCTTAAATAATTAAGTTATAATTTATGAAAAAATGTATTGTTGCTGATATGGATAATCGTTGTACCTGTTATTTACATTATTCCATCCAGTGCATTTATCGGATGATGAAAGAAGAATTTAAAAACAGTTTTTAATCATTATTGTACCTTTGCTCTGGCGTATGTCAGTGTCCGGTTTGGGGGTGTGGTCTTGTCTCTGTTCGCCCTCTGGGCGTGGCTTATAGTCGGTTGGGGTTCTCAGAATCTGTGAGCTCTCCATCTGATCATGGAGCTTCCTTGCTGCTTTCTTCTCCTTCTTCAGCTTCTTCTGCAACATGGCTGGAAGAAAGGCATTGGCATATTTATGAGACTGCCATTATCTGTTACACATAGATAATACTAATAAATAATACTAATAAATACTAATAATACTAATAGTAGTAATACTAATAATACTAATACTAATGCTACTACTAATAATAATAATAAATCATGAATTGATGATGATGAGGAGGAGTAGGACAATAACATGCAACAACAGTATTGCTCCTACTACTATTACAAGTACTATTACAAGTATAATGACAAATATAACCCACTATCAACTCTACCTATATGTTTTTGCTCCTCTTCTAGCTGTTTCTCCATGCTCTGACGCAGCTCTTTCTCCTTTAAGACATCCATTTTTAGCTGACCTGCAAACAGAGATTGAAAATGCCATAAGTTATATACAACGCTAACAATCGGTAAAAAATTGTGGCAAATTGTGTGAATGCAAATGGTTTCAAGCACCTATATTTCTGTGCATAGCCGTGAGCCAGTCCAATACATGTAATTTGTACTGCACGCTCCATCATTGGGTGGATCCATAATCACTGTAACGGTGCCACAGTTGAAAGATGCTATTAAGTGTGTGGGGGACTTTCCCTGGGTTTCTGGGTGTGGACATGCCCCCAAGGCTGTCCCATTGACACAGACACGCCCATGTGACACCCTGGCTAGTTTCTGGTCGTATGGCAATGACACTTGGCATCCGTAGGAAGGAAGTCAAAATTTAAAAATATTAAACAGTTCCAGCACAGAGCTTTTAGAAGGCGCTGGCCTAACAAAGAAAGTGGGAGGTGAATTTTCAGGCCTGTGTTCTGTCCCCAGGGTCTGTGAATCGATCTTGCAGGCCTGGGGGGACGTCTCTCATGGATTCTATCAGTTTGTACAAGTGACGCCTGCGTGAAATGGGAAGCACGTGACCCCCATTGGCCACGTTTAAACACTTTCCTGTCCGGGAACAATCGCCAAGAGTGAGGTCAAGCCTAAACTGGGCACATCTAACAAAGCCCTTCCAGCTACTGTCCAGAGGGGTCGGCGGCCGCTGCTGTGTCCACTTCTGTGGGCCAGTCACTGCGTGATCGATCTGAGCTTTCTTTAAACTCTCAAACCATGTGAGACAAAGAATTAATAGATATCGTGTCCCTGTCACACAAGTCATTGGTACACAGCGCGCGACAGGGTTTTATTTACCTGGCCTCTACAGAGATATTTGTAGAATTCCCGGCGATTTGCCGAGCGGAGCTCCGAGCCCAGATCAATCAGGGCTCGGTGGGACGGGGACGGAGAAGGCCACAGGAAGCTGTTGGCACAGCAGACGACACTTGTCCAGGTCTATTGTGGGCAAACAGACAGTGGGCAATGAGAGAAATGAGCGCTAATGTTGTCCCGGGCTCGCCGACAAAGCGCCTTTCTCTCTCCCTCGCTGTAATCGCTGCCATTGCTAGTCGACGAGATTGACTGTGGGAATCAGCGACCTCCCTCTTGTATTAAGCTCTATTAACACACGGAGCTGCTGCTCGCTTTCCCATCAGGGAAAGGGAATGACACAGCGGCGCGGGGGTAAATGTTCACGGTCACGACCAATCCCCAGAACAAATAGGCAAAGCTTGCGGCCGAGTGGAATTTGCCTAATTGATTGCTGTGTCTGGCCGCCGCTGGTGGAGGGAAGCGCTGCCCTGTTGCCTTACATCGATCCCGCAAGGAAAGGCCACTTGTCTCTGAATGCACTGCCAACAGTGTGAATTGCCCCTCTCATGTCCAATTGCACTTGGTGAAGACAGCAATCTGCGACTGACACGGCAGCACGGAACAGACACGGAGGGCCCAGTGCTCGCTAGAAAGGTGCCAAGTCGAGGACGTGCCTCTCTTAATTTACGGAAAGGGTCGCCAATGCCCGGAGTGTGTCAATAGCAGGATAGAACTGCTATATCAGTATCTGGCTAAATGGCGAATTGTACAAGATCTTCCGGATAAACAACACCTGGATGTTAGACCTCCTAAGCGAGAACCTATTTAGGTGTTCTGGAGGAACGTGCTTTTAGAATTCTGAGACTAAAAAGAAGGGGGATCTCATTCATCTGCAGTGTAATCTCTATCTCTGGTAGACTGACACTGCCCCAGACCAGCGTCATATTTCGGCCGTCAAAGTCGTCCGTCAAATTCTCAGTGAAAGCATTCCTATAATATGCATATCTATTCCCAGTAAAGCTATTACAACACCGATTACGTACGCACACACGTACAGCTGTACTTTTCTGCTTACTTTTCTCGTTCCGGATCTGCTCCTCCCACATCCTGGCATTCTCGATGGCCACCTTCAGGAGGCCGAGGATGTTGACGAGAATGGTCTCCATGGGGGAACCTCCCGCGCGCTGCTGATCCTGTCCGGAGGGGGCGGAGGGGGGCATGGCGTACGGGTACGGTGGGGGTTTTCCTAGCACCCCCTCTCCATGGTGGGGCTTGTAGTCGTTGGCGGTCATCAGGTTGGGCATCTCTGACTCACTGCCATCTGAAAGCCACAGGGTAGAGACATGCTATTGCTCCACAATGTATGCTACCTACACAGTGTCAGGTTTTCTCTATATTTATTTAACCGGGAAGGTCACTGACATTGAAGACGTCCAACTCCAGATTGGAGTTGGTGTAGACATTCAATAACGCTAGTCCAAGTGCATATCTTGTAACAGCCGTGGGAAAGAGGCGCTGCATGGCACGCATTAGGTGCTGCACCATCAAGATGACTATGTTCTATGTAAAAGTCAGCACGCTTTGTGGCGTTACATGTACACAGATCTGTGGGATGGTATCGACCTGTACCTCTATCATCCACATCATCCTCGGACTCCTCGTCCTCGTCCACGTCCGAGGTGTCTGGATCAGACAGCTTGCCCCGGCTGTCGTGGAGGTTGTACCGGGAAGCCTGACTGATCAGGTCATCGCCTGGGCGACCGCCCACTGGAAACACAAACAGCAGACGGTGGCTATAACACACGAAGCCATTTTCAAACAGCGAAGAAAGAAAAAAAAACTCTTGACACTGATCTCCACTACTACGAAATACATACTTTGGAAATGAGGTTACAAGAACCTAATATGGCAAATGGGCATTTACAATAAGAGCAGATCCCTAGCAGAGTCTACCTACATGGCAGCATTCCATTCCTTGGGTCTGGAAGCCGTGGAAGGCCGAGGTTGAGAGGTTTGTCCGACAGGTCCTGGTTAGAGAGATCCTTTGCCCTTTGTTGAGTATCATCTTTGTCCTCTCGGTGGCTGCTGGATCAAAATAGACACATTTAACTGGATGGTTTGACTTAAGTATTCGACAAGTCAAGCTCTCTGAATATTTTTAATCCCTGTCTACTTCCTCATGGTGACGGATCTTATAACAGGGACAATCAGCCATAAACATTACTGAAGTGGTATTTGCAAACTGCACTGGATTGAGATGTTTCCAGAAATTGTTCGTTGTGGTTGGGTATCGTACCGTGGTGTGGTGAGATCAGCAGGCTCGTTGTCACGGTGAGGTTCCCTGGCATGGATGACGTCTGGTCGCATGCCCAGGTGACTGGCCATAGCCAAGTTCATCATGGCAGGGTGTGCCAGCGGAGCCATGAACGGCAGCTGGTACGGCGGGTAGTGGAATCCGTTACTGAACATTGAGGTCTTCTTTAGCTCTGAAAGGTCCACATACATATAGAATTTAAGTTACAGTCAAGGGAAATACAGTCAAGGGAAATTAAACAGCATACCACAATGATAATTTTCAACTGAAGTGGAAAGAAAATAGCATATCTGAGACTGGTACATGAAAGCCAATTTGAAAGGGAAAAGCAAATCAGCATATCGCATTTCCCAATTAAGGGGGGGGGGGGAGAAAACAACATAACACATGCAAGTCCTTGTACAGCATATTACTTGAGAGTTCCCAGCGAAGGACGAAAAACAAAATAACAAATATCTGAGAAAAGAAGGAGCATACAGCACAAGTCAAATATCGATAAAGTATGGCTATTTTTTAAGGATAAAGAACATTCTGAAAAACAAGTTGTATCCTAGCTTTGGCGCTGGGTAAAGGCTCTCTTCAAGTCGTGTCAAAAACGTTTATGTGTATCCCTGTATCATTGGTGATCTCTCCTTTCTTACAAAACACTGAATGAAACAGAATGTCCCCCGTTTTCACCACCTCCTATCGCCTTTGTGAGTTTTTCACTTTAAGTGCATAACATTATTACGCATGGAGTAACCTCGGTCTTTGAGATCCAATTAACCGTGAATAGTTGTTTCTCCACACAAAGCTTGGCAGTGGGTAGGAGGGCAGCGGCTGAATACAGCAACCATCGTCTCTAGGGGCGTTATTAGGGATTGGATTTCATCTACAAGTGTCTCGAGTGTTCCCCTCTCTCCTTTTAACGTGTCGGAAGAGGGTGAATATCTTTGACGAGGTACTCTATAAAACCAGTTTCGCTCGTATATGTTTCTACGTCTGGCTTTTTCAATGATGTGAAGAACACTTTGATGTTTCCATGAACACATGAGTGGCTTACTAGAACATTTCGGGGTTTGTGATGAGTGGTGGCAATGGCGGTGGTGGGGTGCTGCATTGTTAATACCGCGATTTCTACAGTCTTTATAAGAAAGCGGGGCAGATATAGGCTGCTGCATGGAGTTTTACAACATTAACAGTCTCTCCTCTCTCCTTTTTATTCAGCCATTACAAAACAGATACAGTGAGAATAAAAAGCATGCTGTGATGTACGTTTTACCTGCTAATCTGCTGTGTCCCGGGTAGAACTCGCTGACATCCGGACGACTCTTCTTCAGCTCTTGCAGACTGTCAGGGCTGCCCAGCCCCGCACGCTTGGGGGGACGTCCGGGTCGGGCGCTACTGGGGCAGACAAAACGGACACTACATCAGACTAGTATGTATATCAACGGATAGTTAGCTGCCGAGTATTAGCTGTTGAAAATAGCAGTATACAGCAGGTACATCGTGCTCTAGCAGACCTTTGTCCTGTTATCAATTGTGGTTCTGAATGTTTTTATTTTGTTTATTTTATTTTTATTTATTTATTTATTAGCTCCTGGTGCATGCATATTGATTACACGTATTTGTTTGTGTTAGCATGATGTGATTTTTTACATACGCCTTAAATTTCAGAATGCGCTGTTGCTTGTTTTTCTTTCTTTTTTTTTTTTCAAAGCAGCATTTGGGTGACAGATTGAAAAGATGTCAACTTTTGCTTTCACGTGGAAAAAAGTTTATGGCCTTTGTCCATGGCATAACACCCAATCTTGGTTGGCCTCCGCGTGTGAGATTGGCGAGCCATGCAGGGTCAGTTGACCCACTCGCCCTGGGCTCCCCAAGGGAGCGGTTAAACGCCGGACATGATCACGTGTGACCTGTTAATGGAAACGGGGATGTTTGATGACCTCCTGTAGTCGGCATAACGACCCGGGGCGCGAAATATCAACTCGGCAAATGGTTTTTATTTCCGGGATTAATCTGCAGATCCGGCTGGGGGGAAAGAGACAAAATATTTTCTTCCCCGGAGAAGAGAAATCCAAATCAACCGCCTTGGTTGACTGGGAACCCCCCACTGTTACCCTCGAGACGGGAGAGCATTTAGCCTGGACAAACACACAGACCAAACCAAGGCCGGATGACTACAGATTGCGCAAGTTGACATTTCTAATGAACATTCCTGCAAAGGCTTGTTTTCTCAAGCAGACGTGATCTCATTGCGTTTGTTCAGCCGGCTGGGAGTCCCATGCAGACGCTGTACCAGGCGTAACTTGGAGGGGGGGGGGGGGGGGGTGTCCAGAGGGTGTCCAGTGGAACCATAGACACGGACGGTTATGAAGGGAGAAGAAAGGCCAGCGGGAATTATTTCCTGTTCGTAATCATCGTATCAATTAAACCCCACCTCAGTCTGGCGCAGGCCCGGCCTGGGTAACATCACCCCTCACACCGCCACAGACCGTTTGCCTATTGTTCAACTCCGACCTAAATGGACTGAAAAAGCGAAGGTGTTTTCTAATAAGATTTAATGAAACACCTTTCGAGTGGCCATACGATGTTTGAGCCGCGGGTGTCTAAAGGCATTAGAGCGTCCCGAGTAGGAAACTGAGAACTGAGGGTAAGTCGGGGGTACTGTACGGAGATAGGCTCTGAACGAACGCATAACCAGTGGTGACAATGGCCATTCAATGGGAGACGCAGTAGACGGTACAGAGGACAGAGAGAGGGGAAAACTGCGTAAGGGACAAATTGCCATCTTTAATTGCTTTTGCTAACACGAGACAATAATGCTATTTGATGACAAGCCGACAACAGGCTGCCTGCTTGAAGACTGCTCTCACGGAAATACAATCGGACTACAGAAATACAATCTGACTACAGTGCAAAACAGTTTCCATTAATGGAATAACGGCTGTCAGGCATTACAGGGCTGGCTTTGTGCTTAATAAATCCTTCTGTATAAGCAACTGACAAGTGACTACTAAAGCCCTCATGCCATGCGGAAAATGTAAATACATGTAAAACGGTTTCGACAGGACGGCACAAAATAAAATCCGAAGAAGCAAATTAGGCTGCCACTTTATGCGTTATTACACAGCAGGAAACTCCATTGCAATATTTTCGCGTACCCCTGACGTGAGTGAGCGTAGATTTTGATTTTCTCCTGTTTTTTTTTTTTTTTAGAATGACATCCTTTCTTTTTTAATATTTTTTTTTAGTTAATGTCGATTGAAAAGTCTTTTTAGAACTCTATCCTGCCATTCGTTAAAATATATTTGCCCTCCCCTTCTCCTGGATAACTTCATGCAGTTTAAAACATCGGTTTCAGATTAGTTTATATAGTGCGGCCATTCTAGTCGATGCCATTATTGTGTAAAGCTTACTCGTACATTACCTGTTATTAAGTGGTCAGAGTATGTGTAGCAATGAGGGTTGTCTCGGCAATTTTAAGTGTTTATGGTATAGCTATCGGGAGCTTCATCCGCTTGACCTTGACGTGATCGTCTTTCAAGTATTCGACAGTGCTAGCACAAATACAAACGTGATTGAATCCGTCCATACCTTGATACATTCGGCTTTTAAACAAAATGCCCGATCACGCGCCAAACTGTAAAATACCAATCAAAACTTGACTTATCTTTGGAATAAAATGTCTCCCGCCCGCGATTGCAGGTTCCGAGGACCCGGTTATTAAAACGGCTGTAAATCAGTCGAGATTCAACAGCAACCCATGTTCTGGTCCATTCATCGCTTACTAACTTCCACAGCAAGCCATTTGCAGAATACTATTTATGATTTCCGATAAGAGTTGGAATTATGACTTCTTCAGCAGTGCAACATATTCCATGCAGTGTTAGGATACCGGGGAAACGGTTCGTATCCCCGCACACTCTATGAGGGGTCACGCACGCGCACTCAGACGCCGAGGGGAGGGATGGGGGGTTATCTTCCCCCAGCGCCCAAGGCCGCAGCTTGCTTGGACCGGGCCACTTCAAAATGCTAATTTTCGAAAGCTAATAGACGCGGTTATGAGCATAATAAAATATACAATGGAAATACCAGATGTATTGGTTCGAATTGTTATGGAAAAGCACTCCTCGGTTTGTTCCGTACAGCAGTGAAGCTCGGAGCCGGGAGATGCCGTGCGTGAGTGGGTTGGGGGGTCACAGATGGCAGGCGCTGTACTGACGCCCGGACAGGGCGCAGACAGTTGCCGGGGAGGAGGGTTATCATAGTTATTGCGAGGTTACTGCCACTTTGGCGCTCTCAGTGATAAACCACAGACTGGGGGTAAAGGCGGGTGGCATCTGTTAAACGCTATACGACCAGTGGCTGCGCTGAGATGTCGACTTTATATTTTCTTTTTCTCTATCTCTCTTATTTTTTTTTTCTCTGAATCTCTTTTCTTTATTTGAAAAGTGCTTATGTAAAACGCAGGTTGTCTGAGCATGTGTGAGTAGTGATAGCTGAAGGGTGCTTCTCGCATCCTCTTCACGAACGGTTTCATTTCCTTCTAATGCAGACGGGCAAAAAGCCCCATAAAGAAGTTCCGCCATCAATATGTCATAACCGCCTTGGGCAGCCGCCGTACGAGATGGCCCCGGGGGTAGGAGGGTGGGTGGAGGGGGCGGGGGAGGCCGGACCTGTTGCCCTGGCTATAAGAAGAGCGGGGAAAATCCAGATCTGCGGCTGCCAGGTTGATGCCACGGCCCGCGCTTTTCCAATGGCACCCATTCAATCATAATCGGCGATAATCCCGTTTGATCTATGCGCGTCATATGCTAGAAAACGGTTCCTACTCGGGTAATACTAGCAGAGAGCTACACCTGGCAGCCCGGGATACATGTACGTGTCGCGGGGGGGGGGGGGGGGGGGGGGGGGGGGGGGGGGGGGGGGGGGGGGGGGGGGGGGGGGGGGGGGG
>JAAUYG010119406.1_pt1 | contig 19839 bp, 15 predicted proteins | sample 7278091 | NCBI WGS metagenome assembly JAAUYG01 (sample SAMN14350201, study PRJNA611818) | marine sediment metagenome | isolation source: surface marine sediment (0.6m) | place: French Polynesia: Moorea | collected 2018-08
ACGTTTCACATAACAATATAACATCAGGATGTGCATCTTGTGTCTGGAGTTGACTTATAAAAATGTTAAAATCGTCAAATTTAGACTGCAGACCTTGCACATTATGATGCAAGGTCTGCAGTCTAAATTTGGACTCCATTCTAAACATGTGCATCAAGATCAGAATCTAGTGTCCAGATAATGTGTCCCAGCCATTTCTCAGTGCAACAATTAATTTCAAGAACTTTTATCCTTACTCAAATCTTTACCAGTTTTGTAAAATTCCTTTCTTTCAAAGTAACTAAGGTAAAAAAAAACGTTACTGGACTCCACTGAAGACCACTTACATCCTTGTACTTGGGGTCATGTCTGTAAACCTGGTCGGAGCGCTGACGTTTCTCCAATCCTTCTTGGTTGTAGCTGAAAACAAAGCAATCCAGCATAATCCAGTATGTAGCACATAGTCATTAATACCACCAACTGCTTCCGAAACTCGCCAGTATCAACATGATCAAGGCGCTAAGACATGTCTGAAGGTAGGAAATTGACACCTTGCATTCTGACTACTCAAAAGGGTTGACAGAACAATTAATTCATGAAACGAACACAACCTATATTGTACTCTACACTAATATTGTGAACGGTTACAAGTAATAATACACAATTTGAATTGTCTGGGTTGGCCAATGGCCATGAAGAGGTGATTTATAAATTAGATAAGTTACAAAACTTTCTGCAATCGGATGAGTCCTTATATTGTTATGACGTAGCGAGGCTCAGGTCCTTATTTCAGCATCTCTAGCCGTAGAATTAGTTCAATTACTAATTGCCGGTTAGCATGGTCAAAGGACATTCATGAGTTGTGAAATCCAGTACCAAGCACTTTTCCTTCCGACTAACATAGACCTTGATACACACAGTGTGTATACAATCACAACAGAGGTTTTTTTTTACCCTGATAAGAGTACTACGCTTACAGTTCCACCAATCGCTGTGTATCGGGTCTTTCCAGTTCAATCCACATTATCTCATCCACAAACTGATCGTCGTCCTGGGGCAGGGAGAAGTTCGCCTTCATCTCCAGAACGGCCTCTTCTGGCACAAACTTGCCTGGATGGATCGATTTGAGAGAAAATGTTAGTTCCACATCCTAGTCACAAATACTATTTCCTAGTCTGCGCTAACAGGAAAGAGCTGACTATTGTCAGAATTCAGAAAAGACTTGCCTATAGTTCCACATCCTAGTCACACATACTATTTCCTAGTTTGCGCTAACAGGAAAGAGCGGACTATTGTCAGAATTCAGAAAAGACTTGCCTATCTTAGCTTATATCTAACAGCTTAAAATTACTTAAGAAACTTAATCCTGGTGTCTTTACTTTACTTCAGTACAGTAGTCCCTCTCTTAAAGGACACTCTCTAGAAAAGACAGCCCTCTATAACAGACACAAATTTTTGGCAGCATCTGTTGTGAATGCATGTGGAGCTCCCTCTCACCAAAGGACACCCCTCTAATAAGGACAGAAATTTTGGCAGAAGGGACGTCCTTATTCGAGGGGGACTACTGTATCTATTTTACAAATGTTTTTTTTATCACTACATAAATGACCTTTACGCGATCTTTTATTCTCTGTGTTTCAGTTATTTTTTTTATTACTAAAACGAACCATCTTCATGAGTTCTCTTCCATTCTCGACGTTTCAGCTCGTGGTCGTCAGGCTGAAGCACAGCGCACATTCGCTTGAACCCCTGGAAATGACGCATCTTTCTTTTCCTGGCCGAGGCATACACGTTGGTCTGGTCCAAAATGTAGTTACGTCTCCTCTTGCTCCCTGGAAGAAGTAATGATAAAGGTTTACATGTATGTTACATACATCCAAGAAAATGATAAACTGTGTACAAGAATATCTGTTAATATGAAAATGATCAAAGGGTATTTGAAATACACAAGTCAGATAAAATATAACTTAGTGGCATGTACCGCGTGCATAGAAAAGGGTTGTACATTTATAGCATTTTTTTTTTAAAAAGCACCAAACTTTGCGAGTTCTGGGCAAATCAACTACATGGATTGCGTGCTATCTTACTCTGAATAAAACTGCGCTTGAAACAGAGGTAAATAATCCAATGAAAACTCCTTCTGCTTGCTTCAATGGCGGGAAGAAAAAAAGCTATAAGAACTAAATATTTTCTTGACATTGCATCCACAAAGCGAGGTATGTAGCAAAATTACCAATGATGAAAAGCTTATTCAGGCAGTTAGTAGCTTTCTGTATCAGCACATCCCAACGTCCGTGGTAGTTGTTCTTTCTTGGCAAACCATTCACTTTCATCTTGTCGATGAGGGTGTCCGTTCCAATGATGTTGAATCGTTTCTCTTGGTGCTTTTTCTGCATGTTCAGACCCCAGGTGGTCTTGCCAGCACCTGGCAAACCTACAATCATGATCATCTGGAAAAAAAAAAAGCACAAAATATTTACAAATTTAGAAGAGCTATTGCCAAGTTTGTATTCCTTTAACACTGGCAAACATGGAGTAGACATTGCTGGTACATGTGCACAAAAAGCTTCAAGAATATGACATTGACAAAAAGCATTCCTGTGGGTTCTACTTAGGTACTAGTTGTTGTACGCAATATAATCCTAGTGAAGATAAATCTTCAAGTAAAACAATGCAATAGCCTTTCTAATTCAGTATGCTGTCTGCAAGTTTTAAGACAGAATACAAAGAATTCAGTGGAGCTCAAAAACAAAGTCTTATATATAGCTATCACAAAGTGCAAGTTACAACCTTTTAAAAGTTTACTGTGCTGAAGCATGTACTAAGTATTTGTCTTAATACATCAGTTTCAATGCAACTTTTTTTTGTTTCTTGCTTACCTCACAATCTGCCTTTGTGGCGGGGCAGGTCATTCCCCGAACTCTCTTCTCAAACGGAATATGGTCAATGAAGTTGAACTCTGGTGGAGGGGGGAACCAAGCTTCCTTCTGGCCAAAGTTGCACTCATAGCTACACAAGAGACAAAACATTGCACTTCATCTCGTTGATGGGGTCAATTTGTGACTGACGCAGTTTATTTTCACTTTCGCACATTAATAAGATAGCATATGATGACACGTGATGGAGCATCCAGTGCACAAAAGCTGACTAGCTGGATTCCTTACGTGTATATACACTCTACAGATGTGCAGGAAACAATAGGGAGAACTATAATAAACCCTTTGGTGGGAAATACCCGAAAGAATACAAAAGTCTCAACAATCTGCACCCAATCATGGTTGGCCGAAGCTATGATGCAACCCTATCGTGATTGGCTAAGGAGTGAATGATGATAGGCTCCAAACTACATTGGATTCATGTAGCAATTTGGTGGCATGAAATAGTATGATATACCTACTGCTAGTGAAATTGTATTTCATACAGTAGTCCCCCTCTAATAAGGCCACCCTATTTGCCAAGAAATTATGGCCACATTAGAGAGGTGGCCTTTGGCGAGAGGGAGAAGTAAACGCATTCATAGTAGTAGCGCTAAAAGTCTGCGGCCACATTAGAGAGAGTGGCCTCTGTTGAGAGTGGCCACTAGGAGAGGGACCACTGTACTGCATTATATTTGACAGTTGGCACACCATTCTTTTTTTTTATTACACATAATCTACATGTACTTCTAGTAAATTCATTAATGTTTGCGAGGGATTTATTTGGCGAATTTCGTGACAATCTTTAAATTGCAAAAATAAATACCATGCAATATGTGCAAACAATTCATGTACCTAGATAACTAACAAGACCTGAGCTAACAGCAAATATTTATCTCCGCAAATATGGTTTTGCCTCAAAAACGCAAACATTAATCCCCGCAAACATTAATGAATTTGCAGTAAGTGTTCTCACCGGCAGTTTTTGCTCAGTATATGTGGGAAGATGGCCTTTTCCTTCACCGGCTTGTGTCCCTGGACCTGGCAGGCCACTCCGAGCCACACTCCGTTCTTCATGTAGGATATGGTTGGCGTCCTGGCATCCAGATCCAGCAGAGCCATGATGACGTCGCCTTTCCCAAACGTCTCGCCGTAGCTACGGAACTTATTGCTGCTGGAAAACTTCCCAGTGCCTCCAAACCCATACGAATTAGGTTCCTCTCCTGCAACAAGACATACAGGAAAATGCTATCATGCCTCGCATGTGACGGTCTACTGCCTGCCTGAGATACCATAAGAAGCAAATGAAGCTGATGAGGCGGTTACCTCAAGTGTACGCTTAAATACTTTTGCACATGTGTTATGGATCACAATAGTTACCAAGCTACTAACAGCCATGCGAGGTAGAAAACGAATTGTGTTATGCCCATAATATATACAATGCCAAAGTTGTACATAAAATATCGGGCTACAGAAAGGGATATATGTACGAATACAACCTAACAGTACATGCCTCTACTACCATTTTTTTGTCTACTGCAGAAGTCAAAACAAGACGGCGAGCTATCCCCATCAAACACGAAACGATTACGCATGCAATGACTAGTATAATTTTGTCATCAAAAGATAATGTAGTAGGTACGTGAAAACATTATACTTTCAAAAGAAGTTTGGTGCTGCCGGTAGGTCAAGCGTATTTATACCAAGTTGAATGAAGGTTTATACATGTAGTATGTAGTAGAGAGCTGTGAAAGACATGTAACACAAAACTACTGAGTTGGCAAAAAATGCCAAGTACTGGTGAAAACATGCTCAACTGTATTAGATCATGCGGTCACTAACCAAAGACAGAAGGACACTTACGGAAAAAACATGTAACATATGTGATATTGATTTTAATTTTCTGATGGGTACACTATATCGTTTTACCCTGTAACGGTTGAATATCCATAGGTACATGTAGTAAATTATGGTAGATATATATCATGTATACACACGCAGCAGCAAACAAGACATGGCGCATATATAGGTACCGGTAAATATAATGAAAAACCTTCAGAGGGTTGGATTTGTACCAAGAGAAATAGATCTTTTCAGGAATGCAGGCATAAAGAGTGATATCTGTGATACTGCCTTAAATGTATACATACAGGTTTTGAAATAATGCAACTTTGGATTTCTCTCATCTGATGCTATTAAATGCTATAGCTTGTTGGCAATCCCACTTCTTGCTTAGTTTCAGACACATATTTATCACTTTATTTGCAATAATGGAACAAACACATTTGCATTTACAAATACAGTCATTGGTTTCACGGGATTAGGAGAGACTGAAAAAAACTTTAAACTTTTTAAGTTGTAGTAGAACTGCTGTACCATCACAACCTGAACCAGTGATACTAATGCCACTGTGGCCTATCACCAGGTATTGACTACCGGCACATGTAATTAATACTTTCACTGCAGCAAAGCAATAATAGCAACAATGCATCTTAGTTCCACTGTGAGCGTGTTGGCCGGCAGAGTTTGAACTTGTTCCTAAAGTGAATGTTGGTGGAACTGTACTGCAGATGCGATGTGACTCAATCCAAGAGGAAAAGTTGGATAAGCAATACATGTTCAATGTATATGTACAACTATTTGTACCGGCTACTGTTGAGACTACCACGTGTGTACCCGAACACAAAGCTGTGAAGATGTCCTAATACCATAGTGCACATACAGCATAGACAGTTGTCACATGGTCAGCTCAATTTAAGACCCCTCCACTAGAATTCCCTCTATTTTAGGACTGATCACCAGTGACACTGATCTTATATTTTTAATATAAATATCCCTGTATTTTAATACTACAATATATGCCTCCATTTTAATACTACATTCCATTGTAAGACTGTATTTTCTGGCTGATTGGGCAGTCTTCATATGCAGGGACTACCGTACACAATTGAAATGGCACAAAAGTTTATCTAATGTATCATACTATTTATTGCAACTTGTCGCTACCATTTGTTCACTTTTTTTTAACAATGGATTTTAAAGTTTGAGTGCTTGCTGCGTCGGACACTGGCACGTAACTGTACATTTGTATTTGAATCATTGATTGACTGAATTAGCCTGGGTATCCATCAGCATTGTGGACAATTGATTATTTAAATATCAAATAAAACTCACACTTATCGAAATTCGGGATTACTTTTTTTTCATTAGCACTTCTCAATACATACACTCCACTGTGCCATTGTTTGATCACACACTGGCATGCCGCCGATATGCCATTTTAGGAAAAAAAGTACTTTGTTATTTTGGAAGTACAGTACATGTTACATGTCTATGTTGGAGTGGGGGTTATAATCAGTAAACAGCAGTCTGCAAGGAATGCCTACATAAACTTTTTTTTCACCTTCAAGCATACCCTTTAATACTAAAATACATGTACCTTAGTTACTACAGTTAGCTAGCACATTTGCCTGAGAAAATCCGTTTAGAATACTAGTATGTTTACACAGTGATATGGCACAAAACCATTGACATAAAGAGAAGTTAGGTGATAACATAGATAGAAAAGTTAAACTATGAGAAATTTAAACTTTCACCTAATAAACTAAGCCACTTTTCAAACACAAATCTTCTGTTCAAAGACGTGGCGCACAACTCGTCCGATGAGTGAAGACCGTGAAAAGCATATATATGGCCTCTTCGGAACTTCCTTGGAGTAATCAGGGCAATGCTATCAGATTCAAGCTCCTACTGGGCATCTTTGTTTTTTACCCCATGTGTGAACGAACTATTAGCTCAAGAGCCTAAATCTGGGGATGACGGTGGCTTGATTTTTTCTCTCCCACAAAAATAAACATTGAGGTGAGAGCTAATACGTGGAAGGGTGGAGAAAAAGCATGCTATAGTCTCCTACCAAATCTTTGGTATTGTTGTCAAACAGCAATCAAGTCAGTCTAGTATATTCTCGGCCAACTCTCAGTTTCTTTTCGATCATGTTTTTTATATTATACCATACTTCATAACTGGAAGCAACTACGGCGGTACACAGTATGTTTTTGTTAAATCTAAATGTCATAGAGAGAAGCAAATTAGGGATACCAACATCTAACAATAAATTGTACATGGATGTTTCTTCACTGCAGCCTTGACTGTTATCACAGCCCAAAGTTATATCCAGGGCCCATTACCATTGATTATTATAAAAGCATGGCAATCACAAGGGTATTATGTTGCATTCTGCAGATCCCAAATTCCACACTATCATTCCTGGGGCCAACATCTGCATATGAGGATCTCGGGGCAATATACATGATATAGGTGCACGTTAAGTAATTGCGTTGCCTGGCCAAACATGCCTTACTCATGTTACTAGAATTACATGTAAGTGCACGCAGTTAAAACCAGTGCATCATGTATTTCCAAACTATAGGTTTTCTTGAAACTACAGGTTTTCTAAATGTAACTGCAATCTGTTTTAAGTAATGTGCGAAGTCGCAAACCAAGCAGTTGTATCCTACTAGTACTTGACGATAGGAATCTGCGATTGAGACACTCATGAATCTAACACAGGCAGAAATTCAATGTACATATACGATATTCATAAATGAGATATCCCAAGCTTGCATGCCAGCACTGCACAGAATACAAGATCTTGAGGTTTCGGTTGAACACCGGGTTGTACCACAATATTGTTCAGCACTAAAGCCTTGCATTATCGCTTATATCTGTTGGTGCCCCAGTGAAATGTCAAGGAGTTCAGAAAATCCAATTACCTACCATGTTAACTGTAGCCTAAACTAGCCTTACTCAAGTTACTATATACGATTATCACACGTACAAACACAACACATCCATGCTACCACTAAAGAGAGTTATCAGGCGGATAGTGTACAAAAATTTTAGGGGGAGCTTTGTACAAAAGTACAACACACATATTTAAACACACAAGTACATATACCAACGTCCTGTTTTCACACACAGAGATTTTTTTTCTTTTTGGTTTCAAAATGCTCTTAATTATCATAGCATAAGTTTTGGTAACATGTTCAACTGGGAATCCGCCAAAGAGTGCGGAGAGAGGTCCCTAATACGTATCATACAAGCACAAATAAATATATAAGCAGCAATCAAGTGAAAGCAATATTTTACCACGTTACCGTGTTTACCATTTAGCTTTGCATGAACTATGTATACTGGTCAGGCTATGCTGATGGACGGCACAAACAAATTTAAATGACTACCTTTTGTTACACAAGCTTAATACACAAGTGTACATATTTCACGTGTGCTTGTTATATTTAGCATGTTTACTTATCATAAGAAAGCGAGTCACTGTGATGCCTATTCAAGGACACATTTTGTGAACTGCCGTACTCTCGAGTGACTGGATGAAATTGTACTGGTACTAGGGTACTTCAGAAACGCAGCAAGCCATGCACTGTGCCACAGGTAGAAGGAAGGGGAATACCCATACGCATCACGTTTAAGCTAGAAAGCACACTATAATACAAACTCTTAACCGGTACTAACTTTAATAGTGGTGTTACCCTTTCATCATTTTCATCATGTAACGTATGGTGTCTATGTTATCCTTCCATTTTCTAAGTGCAGCTTAAAAGATAAACGGGTTTACTAGTACCAGTAGCTTACCGTAGCTACCATGAATTAAAAAGTTTATCATAATGAAATTGCGTGAAGGTAAACTTTTTTTTTAACAGTTGCAGCTTCCTAAAATCAATGTTATATGCACCATAGTTCTTTGAAAATGCTTAAGAGTCAAAGCCCTACACTGATAAATCTGCAACTGAAACAAAGTGTTTGTTTAAACATACTATATTGTATTTTGCTATTCTGATTTCACTTACAGTTTAAGTTGATGTTGTTTTTGCCGAAAGGTGATAGAAAAGCTGGCAAAAGATGCACATTGTACCTTCAGACTTTTTTCTACGTGTTCTAGAAACATTTAGACACAACTTTTGACAAATAAATACATGTACATATATTAGTGCAAAGGACCATGAGGATGAATTGATTTTTTTTTCCTACTGATTTGCACTGGCTGGGTAAAACTTACTGAAAGTCATAATCTTTCCATATGCAGTGATAACGCCTAAATGGGAATTTATATATATGCAAGATATATTATTTGCTTTGACATTGTGGGCTACCCCAAAGGTGTCTTTTCTACCCCATGTCTTCAATTTCCCATTTCTGATCACCAGGCAACTTCACACCTTGATAAGCAAGAATGTACACATATATATGTAACACATGCTTCATGCCCCAGTAAGGAAACTTTAGATATCATGGGCCGCAACTTTGTGAGGAAACCTGTCCACTCCCACATGATGCATCCCTATAAATTTAAGTTGGGCAACTGAAGGTCAACAATAAAGGACTGTGCACTCCTGTCCCAAGCACTAAACAAACGCACTACCAACGAATAATTTTAAATTAAAGACATCAAATACATGCATAAATACATGTAGAGCTTTCGTTTCATGCTGAATGCTACAAGCACAATGAGAACATCTACTGTTGGTTACATCATAAACATTATTATTACAAGTACTGGTAACCACAAAACGACCACAACGGCCGAACCATTCTAAAGAAAAATTATCTACTGTTGCCTTATACAATTCTTATCTGTACATGCTGTAGAGCACTTGATACTACTCGATGCTTGTATTTCAGTGAGAATTAACAAGCATGAGAATGAAAAGAAACTCACTATGCAATAAAAACTCTTACTGCTTCTATCAAAATTTAACTGTGTGGTATAACTCCTTTGAGATATCTGCTACATCTATTAATGCCTAATATTAGTGGATTTAAAGAAACCTTGTGGTAGTAGTATTACCTAGATGAGAGATACCTTTACCCATTACAGCGAGAGATTGATAGTCCAGTTACTAGTAAATCTTAAACTATATAAACCATATACTATCTGACCCAGTATTTTCACATAATTATAACGGAACGACACAATGAGAGAATTTGACAAAGAGTGACCAAACCAACAGAGGTAGCCGTGTATTTTGAAGGGTGATGCAATTGCTGACTTTTAATGTGTATGCATGTCACAGGCTCTTTACCACCTGTATATTTTATTCACGTCAAGAGTACTCAATTGGCAGGTGCAGGAATACATGTAGACGAGGACGCAGATGGCGATATACACGTGGTAAATCATTAAATGGCGACACATGGCACATAAAAATATAACTTCATGTATCTTTTATGTAGGAGTTACAGGGGGAAGCAGAAAGTCATAAGGATTTAAAATGCGAAACTCGTATGTCCGTGTGAGCCTTACATCCATGCAAAAGAAACATGTTAAACAAACGACAGGCTCTGTTGCGATGCAATAGGATGATAGTACATAATGTTGAGAATTTTGCTTTATAATGATTTTTCAGCACCCATATATTGACTGTGTTATGTATATACAGGGAGTAGGTGTGTCTGGTTAAATATAGAAAATTCTTCAATTTTATCATGTTTATCATTACTTAAAACCACTAAATGTTTTCATCAGAGTGCATAAAAGTACAGGACAGTACAACTTTTTTTTAGTCCCTTTTCCCCCTAAAATCTTATTGAGCATATTGGCAACACCAAAGCCCAAATACCACTACTATTGAGATGAATTTCACTTCTCGGTACATCGCTTATTTGTTGGTAAAGTTTATGTAAGTCCAGTAATAGCGAGGATATCATCCCATGTGCCTATGCACTTATGTATCTATCTAGTGAAAAAAAAATCTTAAAAAAAAAAAAAAAACTTCCAAGAGATTGTGTGGAACACAAGCAATGCGAAAATAGTTAAATGTACATATGGTAAGGATTTCTATAAAGAGGCCGTGTCTTAAAGTACTGTAGCATTGAATGATCATGATATAAGGCATGGCGCATAGCCGCAAACTGCCGATAGCGAATCATACCCAGTTTTGAAGCTGGTAGATAGACGGGTGCTAGATGTGATATGTATCTTAATTCTTAACGCAAACTTTACAGTTATGAAATAAAAGGAAAATATTATATATTACTATACAGTTGCAAGTATTTCCAACATTGGCATCCAACATTTGTCTCAGATGATTTAAACCACATGTTAAAAGCAGCTTAATTGTGTAAAGTTTCAACATATTTAATAAGTTTAGTTTGCTAAAGATTGATGGAGAATGTATTTCTCATTTTTATGTGTAGACTTAGATAAAGAAACCTTTTGATCTTATAAATAATACCGGTAGTATGCAAATGACAATGATCCTGCCCTACTAAATAAGCTATAGAGCGGCACACCAAACATGTCGATGATGTTAGTTGCATTTAGGTTTATAATCATACACTTTCTAGCATTGGAAAGTATATTGTACGTGTTGTGTGCATGGATAATACTGAAGATTAGTTGTATTAATTAACCTGAATATTTGTTATTGCTCATATTGTGTTATTTGAACAATAAGTTAAACCTTGTAATATGTGGGATATCCATCCAATTTCATGTCTAAGACTTTCACTTTGATGCTATACATGTTATACATCTCGCAGGTTTTTTTTCAAACACAAAATTTAGGAACAAAAACTCAGCTGGAAAAGTGGTTCATGCATTGCAAAAAACGGATGCTCAGGCCGGTCTTAAAAAAATATGTGGATGTAACAGATACTGCATGTGTACTGTATTGGCTTTATCATGTTTAATGAAATCCTACTGATAGTGCAGTAATTACTACTAAACCAAGAGCCCACTCAGGCATGTTTATATGGTTTAAAAGCGAGGAGGTTTTAAAATCTGGCCCCACGGGGCTACCTGTATACCTAGCTGAAATGATGTCTCATCCAGCGACCATCCTACTCTCACGACATGTGGATCCTGTTCCTTGTGGTCCTCGCCGAAGTCCACGTCCAGATGGTCTTCAATTAGTACTTCAAAACACACCTGGAATTAGTCTTAAGGCATTGTACCCAAGCACTGGCTTAAGGCAGCTGTGCCGATGGGCCAGACAAAAAAAAAAAAAAAAAAAGACACAATAATCCACAACTTTTGTACTTCTACACAGTGTTAGCATGCACTCATGAAAACGTTTTGAAATGCGCCATCTCATTTCGCAGGAGGTTGAATCAAGAAGATTTATCTTCCCAGGGGTTTGACGCTAGCAGAATGAAACAATTAGTAGACCAACAATCAGAACCAAAGCAGCAGATTACACAATATACAGAGGAAGCCAGTGGTGAATTTCGCAGCCATGCTGAAAATAAAAGACTAACACATCAAGAGGTTAACACATGTAACATAGCAATGTTATTTTCCTGGAACGCTTGTGAACACCTGTAACTAGATAACTCTGTTCTCATTATCCAGTAAGTTCACTGCATGGCAAACTATTATTAGTGTGCTTTCGGGCATGTTTTAGTGTCAGAGCAATAGCAATAAGTAATCCTCAAAATTTAGGAGTAAACATGAGCACTAATATACATGATATACAGTCACTAGTCATTTTTAGAACTTGCTCTCCTCAATTTTGTGAGCACTGCCATCCGCAGAACTGCATTTTTTAACCATATTTAATATTTACGCAATTACTATGATAACTATCAAACAAAATTGATTTCCATGGACTTATCCAGGCAACATGGACTTATAAGACTATGCAGATATTAACTTATTACCATGATTACTACCTAAAGGAGAAAATTCTTTTTACAGTCTCTTTCATTCATGCTCAAACTTCTTAACTTTAAGCATTATTCATATTACTACAGAAATTTTGCATGCTTTGGCTGTTATCATGGTTACGGAAAGTTGCATAAATTGTTGTGGTAAATCCAGAGCAGGTAAACGTACTAAGTGGGTGTGTAGCTTACTGTTAATTAATAAGATTATTACCCTCCCTGAAGTTAACAGGTCGTGCCGTCCAACCTGCTGAATTTTCATACCATGTATAGGAGTTATTAACCATGGCCAGCAAGAAAACATACACACACCAAAGTTACCCTAAGTAAGATGCTTGAAACAGCTAGTAATCAATAGGTGAACATGGTGAAAGTGTGCTACATGTTCTACTTGTTCTATTCAGGTGAAACATTTGCTTAATGAGAAAGAACTTGGTCAAAATAATATACTATGTATGTATTTTTTTTTTTTTTTGCATATTCATGATCCACATGATCTATGCCGCTTCCGATGAAAATATGAGACCTTGAGAGTTTATATAGTATGCATGAATCAAATGTAAATGCAAATGCTGACAATTTGGGAAAACAATTTCACAACAGTTTAAACCTATTAAAGTGGTTTACCACAATTTATATGGTATTATACATATAGGTTATTATGGGAAAGTTTTCATACAACATTGTTACATTGTAGAAGAAAGTGACGCTAAACACAAAAGAGACGAAGATTAAGAAATTAAATGTCAGAAGTCAGTTATAAATCTGGAATAACCAGGGTTTGACATAAACATGATAAAGTGAAGATAAATGCGTAAAGATGCTCTTCAGGTGTCAAAGGCTTGCGGTCAAGATATGGTATGTTATGGATTAAGGTTTTAAAAGTAGGAACTCCTGGTTCAGGCTGGAAGTGGTTACCTATCCTTATGCAACGATTATATTTCTATGATAGATTTTTCTGGCATACCATGTAAACCCACACACATGCATGTATAAACCTTAGTGCAGCTTGGCAAAAGCCTACTGGGAGGAGTTTTCCATATACAGTGGTCCCTCTCTGAGTGGTCACTCCCAACAGAGGGCACCCTCTCTAAAGACTCTAATGAGGCCATAAATCTTTGAATCTTGTTCAAAATACAGTAGTCCCTCTCTAATAAGGCCACCCTATTTGCAAAGAAACTGGCCACCTCTCTATTAACTGGCCACATTAGAGAGGTGGTCTTTGGTTTGAGGTTGAAGTAAACACATTAATAGTAGTAGCAGAAAAGATTTATGGCCTTATTAGAGAGGGTGACCTCTGTTGAGTTGCCACTATGAGAGACCACAGTGGCCAACAGTGGAAGAGGAGGGAGAAGTGATAGAAGTGACAAAGGCATTCTTTTAGTATACACCGGGGCATAGGGGGGCAGGTATATAAATTCAAGGATTTATCATTTCTATGGTAGTTAACTTAAGACTTAAGTTTGATTATACTGTATGAGAATTGCATTAAGTATAAGTATATTAGGTTTAGATATACGTTATAAGTAACTTGCTAATGCGTCATGTAGAACTTGTACAATGTACCATAGCAGTAGTTTATTGATAGCTGGAACCTGGATTGTTATTTTAGGAAAAAGAAGAAGCCAACGCATTCTCATTTCTGGGATTTGCTGGATAATATGCTGATTACTATGTCCACAAGCATAAACAGAAACACACATCTGGCAAGAAAAATAAGAATGGGGTATTAACCATGTTAACATGATTAACAATGCCATGAACATGATGAAGTGTACATCCAACATGTCCCAGATAAGCATGTAAATGTAATGTTGTTTAGAAGAAATTTCTGCAAAGCCTATGAGACAGTGTTCGCATGTAAACATGGTAAATGCAATGCAAAAAGAGAAAGATATTATATCGCGAAAATATCTGACACAATGTTGTTTAGAATTTGTTATCTTTTGGCTCAGACCAATACCTATTCTATGTTGCAATTGATTTATATAAATGTAGCTTGGTACTCCTCAAAAATAGGAATATGGGTAATGATCTTTCACACATGCTTTATGGCCTTTTAATATGTACCAACACCCAGATACTTAATGTTATAAAATACAGGTCTGTATGGCCAACCACTGTCAGTTTGGCAATTGTCAAGTTTGTCAACGGTGGCACATGAAATAGAAAGGTATATGCAAGACAGCAGCAAATAGAACTACTTTTAGTTGCTAAACAAGGATAGATGTAATGGGGAAGATGTGTAAAATTTAGCAGTCGTCACTTAAATATTGCAAGTTCACCACCAGCCCAGACAGGCCCCAGACAAGCTAAAAGTTATAATTGTATGTTATATATTATCATAATATTACTGGTGCCCATAATATGTGACTATAGTTTGATGAATTTGCTGAAATAAAAACCGAAATCAAGAATGGATGGTGTCCAATCTAACTAAAGCAGGGTACATTATACAAGTAGGTTCAGGAACATGAGGAAAGCCAGCCTAATCACAATGAATCATAAGCCCCCAAATCATGCAATCCAAGTTAGGCAACCAAGTGGATTTAGTATGGGCGAGAAAAACTGTGGACCAAACTTAATTAATTATAACGGAAACCCCTGTTGTTTTATCCCTGCAAGGTAAATGTATTCCGGGACTAAAAGTTCCCACGGATACTTAAAACATGCTGAATACAGTTTTACATTATCACACACGGGTTCAACTGCATTCCACAAAATATACATCTAACCCCAAATAATAAACAGTATTTACACTGTCGGAACTGGAAGCAAAAGCAGAATAAATGTGCACCAATATTTGCCCGGAAGTACTCCTGGAAACTTTTTATACCTCTGATACAATGTATGTATGTATGCTCCTCAACACAATTAGGGACGGAACAACTACTAGAGATTATAGTTTCACCGAAACAAGCAGAACACTATACAGTACCATATTTCGACAAAGAAAACTGCAGAAATTGAATTGTCATGGAATATACTCAATACCATCTCTGCTAATAATACACTCACAACATCTGACAGAACACTTAATATAAAACATTAATGCCCTTAATGCACTTGACCAAGTACACTTTAGAAAGAAATCAAAATCAGAATGCGTGGCAGTTGTAAACTTAAAATTTACAGATTCTGGTTTTGAAACAATGTAAAAAGTAGTTAAATATTTAGGTTATTACATTAATTCAAGACGCAAAACTATATAACCAACCTAATTAAAATTCACAGTCATTATAGGTGGATTTAGTATCCTAAGAACATTTGGGTTAAAGAATTAACTGGCATTACCCCCCCCCCTCCCCAAGAACAATAAGCTTGTAGGATCAACTCAAGATGTATCAAATGGAAAAGAATTTTACTATCAGTCAATCTGTACTCACTATGGACATCTATTGAAAAATTGTTGACAAATAATGCCTATGAGTCCTATTGAGCTCAGCTGCAACACAGATGAACTGGGAAATGACACTATTTAGGGAAACTCAACGTTCTAAATTCAATATTTCATTCGGTTGTTGCACTGCACGTAGTTACTTATGGAACCCAGGCCAAAGCCCACTCGTACACAAGATGGCTCTACAGTCCAGCTAATTATACAATAACGTATTCTATTAAAGCATTCTCATGTAGTATAACACGTATATTATACTTTCAATAAACAAAACTTTAAAATCCATGAAATCCAGATCAAGAAGCTTTACTAATACTATATAAGTTAAGAGATTGGTACATTGATACAGACTCTTGATATTAAATGCAAGGAACTGAAGGGAGTGACTGAGACTAAGAATACCCTCAGGTTGACCCAAGTGATAAGAAAATTTGCACTTATGTGTTTAGAGAGTGATCCAGAGCTACTCTGAAAAAGAACATCCAATTCATTTAGCCACACACCGAAACTATACTATCAATGTGAACATGACCAAAGGGGGGTCATACGTCAACTAAATGTAGGAGAAACCCCCTTCCACTTCTAAAATATTGAATGCAACAATAGACACGCAAATTTACAACTTAAAACGTGTGAATGCAGTTGGAATATATGGATGCCACAAATGAAGAATGTGTATATCATACCTTGCCCCTGGTGACCCCATACGCAGCTCTTGCTCCTGCCCAGCAAAAGCAAAATCCAACTGGTTTCGTTAGTGCTTCTGCTGAATAACTGCAACAGAGAAAACTCCCGATAAATTTCGGCAACTCTATTTCAACTAAAACTTCACATGTACACTTTTGTAGAAACAAACTAAGTATTGTAATTCACTAATGCTTGCGAGGGATTTGGCGAAATTCGTGACCATCTTTAAATCGCAGAAATAAATACCCACAAACATAATTCATGTGTACCTAGCTAATTGACAGGACCTGAACTGACCGCAAATATTATTCCCCGCGAACCTGACTTTGTCTCAAAAATGCAAACATTAACTCCCGCGAACATTTAAGGAATTTACAGTAACTTCTGTTGTGTGTAATTGTAGTGTAAAAGGCACATGATAAAAGGGTTACAATAAGTGCAATAATTTTGTTAAGTGAGTGAGTGAGTGATTTGGGGTTTAACGTCGCTTTGGCATTATTTCGGTCTCATAGCGACGAGAACAAGGTTCATCAAGCTCGATGGCTTGATCTATGAACAAATTCGTGTTAATTTTGTTGAGTGGTATTTAACACCATGTTTATTGCATGTATAAAAGCGGATTCTGTCATGGAAGAGACTAATAGCATATAGGACAAAAATGTTACATGTCATCCCCACTAGCAAGTATCTCTCCACTAACCCATCTCTGCTGATGCTTAGGTTCAGGTCAGAGTTGTAGAAATCCAGAATCACTTTGTCCGGCTCAGCCACTGGAGCATCAGGATCACGCACTTCCTCTACTACCTGAGCCACGCTCTGGTCCACATACCTGGAACATGACAGAAAACTGATGATCATACAAGCTTTAGATATGCAAGAGGTAAATACATTTATTTGGAGAATGTCTTATAGCTTGCAACAATGCATTTAAATATTATCAACTGATTCGATATGAACACCCGTCTATGGCTGGCTATTTTTCAGTGGGGCAGTATGGCCAGGCACTGGTATTTGTCTGCCGACTAGAGGGCATCTTTTCCGATGAGAGGTAAATAATTTAATAAACCTGACAAGTCTTGGCAGGAATCTAAATGGGTTAAGCAGCCAAGCAGTTCACCATTCTGAACTTCATATTCTGTAATGGGGTCACTCAGGAAATACATGTAAGTACAACCAGCAGAAAGTGAATGGCATTTTCCGAAAAAGACTTCCAGATCAGAGCCAAGCTTACCCTGCCTGGAGCTGTGCACTGTCCACTAGCGCCCTCTTCTGTGCATCAAGCCACGGCCCTTGCAATCCCATAAGCTCGGCCTGCTGTCCCGGATGCAAAGCAGCTGCCATGCCTGGGGCTCCCATCAGCGCCGGCTGTGGTGTCGACATCATGGGCCTGACACCCATAGCAGCAAACTGGGGATGATGGGCTGACAGACCAGGTAGTGCGGTCGGGATTGTCACGGCCGCACCTGGAAGAGCCTGCACGGCTGACAATGATGATGGTGTGAAGGAAGACAGACCGTGAGCGGTCAGAGCCACACCCGGTGGATTACCAGCCATTCCAACTGACATCGTCGGTGGCAGACCTAAAGATTGGTTGAGGCTCTCCACATCTGGTTTACCTTCTTCATCTTCCTCTGCAGAGTCAAAAGCACAATGGCAGTTTAATTCACATTATTCCAATACACAATACATACATACTATGTATTACAATACATACACAATACATACATACTATGTATTATTTACCAGCATAACTTGAAAGAAGACTGTTCACGTTAAGACATTTTAATATACAACTTTCTGCATCCAACTGCTAGTTTTCAGATGTCCACATTTTCCCATTCAGTTCTGCATATAAAAATGTACGTCATATACAAATTTCGTACAGATGTGATCTTATGTTAAAACAAATTGGTTATAGAACTACATCATTCATTCAGTACTCTGGTAATGCCATTTAGTATCAAAGTACCTTGCCCTGCAAGCTGTTGCCCAACCAAAGCCAGTTGGCCAGGAACGTGATGACCCATGGAATGCAGCTGTCCAGGGATCTGACCTGGTCCTAAAGCCAACCGCATTCCCATCCTCACACCTCTACCAACACCCCCGGGCCCAAGTGGAGCTCCGGGTTGTAGACCCATAGCCTGCGGCTGCAGACCAAGTCCCGGGGAGGCCAGCACGGGTCTGCCTGGGGTAGCCTGGAGAATACCACGACCTGCAAGCTGGGGTGAAGCAACCAGTGGGGATGGTGCACCGCCTAAAATGGGTACAGACCCGGAAACAGCTGCCGAGGGAATTATCCCTGGTGCTTGGAAATACTGAATACTCATTTTCAATCTGAAAAATAAGACAACGCAAAAAAGTAAAAACATTTATATCATAATAATTTCTCATACCTCAAGGCGAATGGTTCGCATATGCACATTATTTCTCTCTCCCTATATATATACCAATACTACGCTACTGTACTTAGCATGGTCAGTGCGGATGGTTTTTGAAGAAATGTTCCTCATAACTAGGACAAGCCTGGTCCGGTAGTCCCTACGAATTACTGATTATGACACCTTCATATTGTTGTTAACACTTCCCCCATTTTAACTCTTACAGTGCTAACTGCAACTATATTTGCGATAACGACACCAATACCCTCCGGATATCGTGACTGTAGTCGTCTGAATGGCCTTTTGTTACCACAAATCACAACCACAGTCTGTCTGCATACATCACTTTCCAACCCCGGCAATGAGCCAGCAGTACCCACGCATTAGCCAATCTGGCGAAAGATTATGTAGAATATACCTACAAAGCCATCTTAGACTTCGTATTGCGGTTGTTATTTGTTTACTTTGAGGGTATCATCCGATTGTGAGGCTACCATTTCTGTGCTGATTATTTTGTTTTGTGGGAAACTGGCGGACATTGACATCAGTGATGGGTTCTGTGATATAGGGCTCCTGAGTCCACATGGGTAAAAAACGAAGTGCGACACAGCCACTTTAAAGTTGTAGAAATCCGACATGGCCTTTTATAAAAACTGTAGAAAGTGACATCAAAGTCTTATAAAAAGTGACATGGGAACATTGGGAAAAAACTAGACAGTCGGTTGCTGTGCAACGCGATGGGGCATCCCGGTTGGCCAAGAAAATACCCATTATAACACACTCCGGGAATGCATTTTTGAGCTAT
>JAAUYG010090863.1_pt1 | contig 19829 bp, 16 predicted proteins | sample 7278091 | NCBI WGS metagenome assembly JAAUYG01 (sample SAMN14350201, study PRJNA611818) | marine sediment metagenome | isolation source: surface marine sediment (0.6m) | place: French Polynesia: Moorea | collected 2018-08
CATACACCCACAACTCTCTCTCTCTAACACACTCTCTCTCTCTCTCTCTCTCTCTCTCTCTCTCTCTCTCTCTCTCTCCAATTGGCAACTTTTGCAACTTTACTGCATCTATATAGCCTTCAGGGCTTCATATAATACTGTTTAAATTAAATAAAAAATTAACGAACAAAAACAACCAAACGCGAGTATTATGCTTCGCTGAATAACAAACATACCTGACTACTAAAGGTGTAGCTGATACATCGCGAGCGTATGGGGTGCCACAGTGGCATTTAATGCCTAATTTCTAATATTAAAAATATTTTCTAATATTAGAAATTAATTTTCTAATATTAAAAAATCATTTTCTGATATTAAAAAATAATTTTGTAGTATTAGAAATTGAATTTCTAATATTAGAAACTGAATGTCTAATATTAGAAAATGAATTTCTAATATTAAAAAAACGATCCGCATTTTCTAATATTAGAAATTCATTTTCTAATATGAGAAATTCAATTATTAATATTAGAAATTCAATTTGAAATATTAAAAAACATTTTTTAATATTAAAAATTGATTTTCCAATATTAAAAACATTTCCTAATATTAGAAACTCGACCTGTTTTTTCTAATATTAAGAAATTGAATTCATAATATTAGAAAATATTTGTTAATAGTGGAAAATAGACATTAAAGTCCACTTTAGCACCCCATTTGAGTGGGCGGAGGACGTTATGATACTAGCTTGACTGTCACGATGAAAGCGATAGGACACACAGAAAAGCGATGGCATCATCAGATCTCACAATTTAGGTGAATAGCGTCTCATTATATACATGTATATGTATGAACCTGATGTCATTCGTCATATAACTACGTGGAAACTTTTGAAACAAAAATGCAATGTCGTGAAAAACAGTGTATGCTACATATATATACTGTGTTCGTCGGGGCAGTGTGTACGTACATGTATACATCGCCCCGTCGTGCCACAAAGGGTTTGGCTACGACTTGGGACCATATACACACAATTTCTGGGAAGGTGAAGGGGGTCATGCTATGGATATTCTCTGCCTCTGGTGGCATATTCTCCTTGGATCATTGCCTGAACCAATCTACTACACTTAACGGACCCGAACTGATGATGAGTTGTTACATTTGACACATACAAGTGTACGTACATGTACATATACCACATGCGCTTGCGGACACGTATTACGTCACATTGGAAGCAATAAGCGACTTATCTATCCGGTAAAGAGCACAAGCGAAACGGCACATGGTGTACAGCTCATGCACATAACAGTTTTTGTCATAAAATATATATACCCGGACATATATTCGGGTTGTGTCCAGTGTAAAATCTCTCACGAACGAGTGCTAGTCTAGCAAAATGCATTTGTGCCGAGTCTTGGGATTGCATCTGTGTTCACGTGTGAATATTATAACAGGAATACTTATTAGTATTAGCGCAGTGCTAAGGTCTGATATACTGCGATACTTGGGTCTTCCGAAATTGCAACCTGCGCAATTCTCTGGCCAATCACAGCAAAGCACACGCTGTCCAAGTAAGGTTTACAATGTCAAGTCACAAGTGATCGGTGAATGAGTCAAATAAACCATCCTGCAGTGCAACCTATTCTCTCGATCCCACGACGTCAACAAACAGTTCCATGAAAAGCGCATTTCTGCATCGTTACAGCATCATGAATGCTCGTTATACATGTAGCATCACACACAAAGGCGTTTACAGACACCTATATGTACACAGTCCACTCCACACCACGCAAATCACAACCAAACGATTCAGGAACGTTATACCGCTGAAATCCTGGACTTTACGCACACACCGTCCAACATTCGTCTTATGTGCCTCTCCATTCGTGTGAAACCGTCCCTTACTCTTCAGTGCGTTGCAATCAACGCAAGTTCTGTCTACGCTTAAACAAGTTCTTTCACGTTTCAAACTTGTCAATCCCCCCTTTCTGTGAGCTATCCTTCTGCGATCTTCTTTGATAACTTTTTGCGAGCCTTGCATCCAGGCATTCATGTACACTGCTATTAATGTCGACTGCATGGGGTCGAGATCCTGGACAAATTTGGGCCAGGCTGCACTCGTAGGTTGTCGATATATGTCCGAGTGACAACCTTGATGATGCAGGTGTCACGCTACTACACTGATCACAGATCCCGCCTGGGCGGGGTCAGGTTGAACCCCCGGCGACTGTCCAGGGTGGAATATCTGGCCGTATCTATGAGCTCCCGATGATCTAGCGGCAGTATAGGCACCACGTCCTTGGACGTGAGATACAAGGGCCCGCCGTTGACAATGCCACCTTTGATGGATCCGGGCGTCGTCGCCTCCTGATTGCCGGGATCAGGCGTCCTCCTGCCTGGATCCGGGGATTTGAACGTACTGAAAGAGGAGTTGTTGTTGTCTCTGGAGCGGCGTGGCAAGGTATGCGTCTGGATGGTGCAGTGGATATCAGTCTTTATGGAGCCGTTGCCGTTGGGGAGTGGGAGAGGGGATTCCCAGATATGTTCGTACTCGTGGCCGTTGACTTTGACGGGATGTCTCTGCTGTTTGAAGGCAGGAGAGCGCGTACAGGCCATCTCGTGGGCCAGGGCAGGGTAGCGGGTCTGTTCCTCCAGCAGTCGGGTCTGCTGGGGTCTGGCTGGGTCCTCCTTGACGTCAGTCTCTCCTAGCCGGGAACGCAGGATCACAGAGTCCCGAATGTTACCGCTTCGCCTTCGCCTAGTTCTGGAACGAACGCAGGCAGCCTAACATTATTATTTAGAATGCATAGAGAAAAAAAGGTTGTATTTTAATACTGTCAAGTAACTGTTGCACATTTGTGTATTGTGTTCATGCCATATGCAACCTAATAGGCAAATATTCATAGTTACACTACTTCTGCTGGTGCTGCTACTGCCCTTCATGCTGCTTCTTCGACTACTGGTGGTACTAGTACTGATGCTGCTTCCATTTGTGTTCGAAAATATAAATATAGGTCCATAGCTTACATTCTGTATCGAATCAGGAACACAACGAATATTATCAACGCCAGACCCACAGCGGCACCGAGTACTATACCAAGGGCGACACCTGGCGAAAAAAAAGAAACAATTTATATTCATGTAGAGATCTAGCTACATTTTGTACATGTATTCTACCCTCAGTCAGGGCCAGTATGACAAAAATAACCTTATGCTCAATTATAGCCTTAGCAGCAATATCTTTCGTTCACGTATGGTAACTTTTGTCTGACTTTTCCTACATTAATCATTTCCATAAGCTGGGGCATCCTAAGAAAAAATTGTCTTATATATTTTTTTCTGCATGACACAAATATATTTTTATATAAAGTGTAAGTGTCAATACTACTGTGTATTGTAGGGTTGTTGTGGAAAGTTTATAGATGTATAACTTGTAACTAATGTGTTTAAAATATAAATTAACAGAGGTCTGTGTAGGGTAAAACCTGGTCTAATATATGCAACTTATGAACAACTGTAAGACTTCCATGTATTTTAAGACCATCGGTCGGTGCCATCGTTCCTATAAATTCAACATAACTATCCTCCACTTTTCTATAATTTAGGACTATTTTTTCTTGCAGAATGTGTGGACATACATGTAGAAGGCAGGGATCAAAATGGGACTCATCTACTTACTTACCATAGTGTATTGTGATGCCAGCCTTTGTAGTGACGTCATGCTCCCTCTCCTCGGCTTTCGCTGTAACATAGGTGTACGAGGGACCTATTGTCTTGCAACAAACGAACCATTGTTATTATAGGTCATAAAACACGTTTTCGTATTTCTAGCTTTGTAGGATAGAAGGATATTGTAGGACATACCAAGTAACTGTTTGTGTGCTTAGCCTACTAAGCACACAAACAGTTAATTGGTATGTCCATACATGGACATTTACCAATAAGCGTATAATATTTTTGTGAAGGTGTAGCTATTTAGTTGTACTACACTTTCTCGTGCGTCAATCCGATGTGAAATAACGTAGCATAGATCTAGCACAATTAACATGGTTAACACATCAAGCACACCATTGAGCCCGCTACATTTGTAAATAAACATGTGTCTCTCAGACACAAGATGTGGAATGCATTAGTTACCCCTGTGCCTTTCTGCGACTTTACATGTAGCAGAATCAGGTTTCTTAAAATCTGGCACTAGGTACTCACGTCCGGAGCAGTTTCCTGTGGTTCCGATCCACTGTCGATCCAGACAGCGTAGATCCCAGGCGGTGTCGGAATACAAACACCCCACAGTCGCCCCAGACGACGTTCGCTCAAAATACATGTTTTCTTCTGCTTCGATGTCTGCACAGCCGACCACTGAAAGTTACAAAATTCATAAAAATAGTGTATGATAATCAAAGACATGTACATTTATACATGTACACTACACAAAATAAGTTAAGGATATTTAATATCCTTAACTTATTTTGTGTAGTGTATATGGTTATGTAAACAATGGAAAGGAACTCGCATTTCCCATTAAACGGTACATGTATGTATATCTAGTACATATAGGTTATTGCTCCTAAGTATTTCTTTGGTAAGCTGCAAAGCCAACTACATGTATATAGCAAGTACTCGACGCTTCTACAAGGACTATATATATTTACCGCTGAACTGTCCTTATACATGTAGTTCAAACACATGTATTCTGGTCCTTTACTTGATCGGTGATACTGTTCGTTTCACCAATATTGACCGATGACACAAATCATTGAAGTTTAAATTCTCTTTGATATTACTGAAAAACAATATATGTTCAGCAAAACCAGTTACAGTGAAACCTGTCTTTAAGACCACCTGAGAAATAGGGACAACCTGGGAATTAAGGGCAGCTACGCCAGTCCCTAGGCCTATCCAATACACAGAAATGGACCTGAGAAATAAGTCCACCTCAGACAGTTTTTCACAGTCCCGTGGGTGTCCCTAATTCCCATGTTTCACTGTATATTGCTGTGACATGGCACTATTTTAGCTGCGACATCTCCAGAATGAACATGTATAATATACCGTTATATTCCACAAGGAAATGGCGAGTTCCGTCAGCTCCCTTCGGGTTGGTTATCCACACCTTCAGCACATGGCCGTGCGATCTGTAGATATGGGACACCCTCCTTTGTCCTCCACAGATGTTCTGGGTGAACCCTTCAATCTCGTCCTCCACCAGGCCGTAATCCAGACAGATATCCACCTGGTTAGAGGTCTCCTGGTCGGGTTCAATGCCGGCTTGGTAGGCAACCCGCAGGCTGAAGTCATACAGGGTCAGGTTGATGGTCTGGCCTGGTTGCGCTATGATCACCCAGGGATGACTAGAGCCGTCGCAGGATTCGCTCTCCGTCATAGCCGTGCTGGACAGAAATCCATGCTCGGAAGTAAGGTTCACCTGTGGATGGCTTTCACACTGGCTGCTGGATATTCTCACCACTGAAAAACAGATATTAATATCTTTGAGTGTGTGCAACATGAACTAAATTCCCCTCATAGCGGCATCCGTGCTATTCTGTAGCGTTCGTTGATATGGTATAAACCCTCGACGGTGGCGGCATGCTCATGATGCTTAACTGTATGGGTCTGTCAAATGGAGGGCGAGGGAGGCCTTGCATTACAGTTTACCAATGCTGACGATCAAGGTTTTTTTGCAATGATTTTGTTACTTATTTCACACGATAACAAACGGTTAGTGTCAGTCAGTGGTACTAACAAGTAAATAGCACACAATTGATGGCTTGTATTTATTCTGATAAAGCAAAGGCATCTTTGGAAAGAAAGCCTCTGGCAAAACAAAAATAATTCCTAAAACAAAACTAATTTCCTTAGTGTCAAGAGTACAATTAATCAAAGTTCAGGACTTTTTATCCCTTTGAGTATAGATACACGTACATGTACGACAAGTGAAAAACAAAACATGTAAATAAGATGAGTACCTACCATCAATACATGTATAGGTAACCTCCAGGTACGACTTGAGTTCGCTGAGGCACTCCCCTAGGGCCTCTAGCTCCGCGTCCGGTATGTAGAACTCGCAGTAGGACCTGCCGGAGCAGCGCCTGTCCACCAAGCGCTGAACGTCCGCAGCACACCCCAGGTAGTTTAAACCCAAACGGACGCACCTTCCGAGCTTCATCCTTCCGTACAGGGCTCTCTGGATCAGGATGACCTGGTTTTCTGGACACGCTGCCTTGAAGGTCTCTGTCATGCAATATTCCCCTGTGCTGGCAAGCTGGGACGCTGGAGACAGAAAGGGGCGCATATCGAACATTGTGACGGTGCAAATACAAATCTATAATCTGTAGCAATTTTATCTCATTCTGTAGAGCGCCAACTCAACCAGTTATCATTGGCGCCTGCGCACAACGGTCATATCATGGCCTAAAGTATATTCCGAGACTTCAATGTACCTATAGCATACGCCAAGCAAAACATGTCCTCAGTTCGGTTTCAGATTTTCCAAAAATTTTGGTCTAGTAAAGCTAAACCCACAATCAGCAACTGCCCCCGTTGCTGAACGGTACCATCAGAAAGGCGGTCACTGCTTTCGAACCACATTGTAACGGTTACATTGAACATGTTCAGGCGTCCAAGCAGATCCAATAACAATCAGTAACAGTAACGATGTGCCATTTTCCCTCGTTACATTTTATATTACACAAAAAAAAATCCTAGAAATTTCTATTCGAAGACGGGGAAAACGAATAGAACAAATGAAATGACCAGCGAGCACTTGCAATGTATAAATGTTAAATCACCATCGGAAAATAAGGCCGCTGTATTTAAGTTCAACTCTTACAACAATGAGCATGAATAACGAAGTAGGCACCAGGCTATGCCTGCCTTAAAACGGCAGATGTGTGTGCCTGGATAAGAGATAACCAAAAAGTATACTGTAAATGACTGAGTCCTGGGTGCGCAACCGCAAAAAAAAAAAACATTTTGTTATCTAGTAGCTGACTGAAAAAAAATCATCCAGCTCGAGAACAGGCGTCGACGCTCTACACTAAAAACTGCGTCCGTGTAAAAGAAATCAACCTACCTAGATTTATTGTCTAATCTATCAAATGTTTTTTTTTATTTCTATATTGCATTTTATGTTTTATGAATCTACACCGGAGACCCTATTGTGTCTTCCTTCCGCTCTGCTTGACGTGGAAGCCAAGCCAGGCCATGGCTCTAAGTCGTAACAGAAGCCGCTCACAGTCTCCGGCGTCAGTTGGACTCTATAGCTGATTCTAAGAAGTCCTCCTTGTCACCTGGAGGCTGCGTCTGGCGATAACTGGATCTTCCCCCCTCCCTGGATACTGGAACCTAGACAGTCCCGCCCTTCTCCCGCTCTTGTTGTTTTAGGGAGGTTTGGGGGGCAAGAAAGGCGGGAAGCGACTAGCGGAATTGATTATCCCCATAAAGACCGTCCGGCAGCTCAACATAAATCCACGCCAAGCAGATTAGAGTGTTCACCGGCTAAATCCACTCATCTGCACGTGACAGGCTTGCAGAAGTGGGGGGAGAGGGTTGGGATGACAAGGGGAAGCCGTGATGAATGAGGGGTGCGAGGACACACGTGACTAGCGGGATGAGAGGGAGGCTTCAGGCGTTCCCGGCTACTCAATATTTAGGGTAATTATATTGCAGTCGATCAAGAACTTCGTTTGTCTTGTTAAGGTGGAAAAGGGAGCTGTGAGCAGCGTCCAGAACAGGACAAGACCGCGAGGTACTGCTTTTCTTCTCTGCCTCACTATGCTTATAATAGCATCTTTGGGGTCATTTGATGCCCCGGTAATTGCCTTTCATCCATGACCGGGCTGCGCGGGAACTACCGAAGATGCCCGATTTAGAACACAGAAAATTATGTCGAATAATATTGTATCTTAGAAGGCGCTAATATGACCTCGAACCGTGTAATCATGAATGGAAATTCCTCCCCATCATCATGATGTTTCCTCCCGAAACATCATGAATGTTTCGGATTGCATTGCGAATGCGGCAATCAACTCAGACGAGTTTCCTATAACCGAACCGCAATCAATAGCAACGCAAGGGGGAAAGCTCACCAAAGCGTAAAATACAACAAAGAAAACGAGATGGTGGAAAACAGAATTGATTTTTAAAAAAAAAGACACAGAAGCCGAGGAAATCTTTTTATTTCTAACAAGGCTGGACTTTGATGACACATTCGTAATCCGGTAACATCTCCAGCTTATCTGGGCTTCGTATAACGCTGATATATTACTCACTGCGATTCTCGTCAGGCTCAGATCGGTATCAATCTTTATTTATTGTGGCTGCTTTTAAACGACGTTGGTCTTTACACCTGAGACAAATCTGTTGTGCGGCTCTTGGCTGACCCTGTTGATGACATGCTGCCATAATCCTTTGTGGCACTTTTTCCCCCTGTGCCGTGCCACGAAAAGCTTCTATTGGACGCTAATATAATCTTGTCACACATCGACTTTTTTTTTTGCATAACCAGACACGAAGACGGGACATTCGGGCCATATCGGAACGTCCAAATCGAGCAAACAAATAGCCTTATCAGGTCTGTCCCGTAGCCAGAGACATGATTTATTGTTTTATATTATCAGCCATTCTTTCCCGATGGCCGCATCATCTGTATTGATTGTGAGCGCCTGGCCAGGCGGTAATTCAGGTGGAAAATTTACACTGTGTTCACGCCGTGGCCCACTATCACCTACAACATGGATTCAGACAGCGCCGGATAATAAAATCACCCACCACCCACCCCTCCGCTCCCTTCTCCTCGTCGTCTTCCTCCTCCAGAGCTTGCCTGCCTCCGCAGCCAATGCTGGAGACCGGGCCTCTATGGATCATGGCTTCCACTAATATCCTTTTGTATCGGACAATGAGACGGGGTGCGGATTTAACGCGTGACGGTAGCAGGGGCGCCGGACTCTTGAGGCATTCATCAGGCGTCCCCTTGTTGGCACCATAATCCATACAGTCCAAAATGATCGGCTTGTTATAAACTTGCTGCGAACTATGCCGGATTAGGTAGGGGGGAAATCATTTACATTCAGCCCATGGTAAGGCTTAGTGGCCTATCTGGGAAGACCCGGGCTTTGGTATTGTCCAAGTGCCTGGCTATCTCTCTGTGCAGACGGAAGGCCGAGGTGGTTCCCCGTAGAATAGGAGGCAGCCCCCGGGGCGCCACAGTGTCCCCGGATCGTCAGCCTTCCTATACTATTAATCACCGGCCACAGACAGGTAACTGACACCTTCCATCGTCCCGACTGAATAGCTAGAGGCAACACAACGACTCAGATTCATATACGAACATGACACCGCTTCTGACAGTGCCTGTGAAAAAAGTCCCTTTAGCATTGTTTCTAACAGGACACTCTTCATTTAAGAGTCTCTGGGGAGGATCACTCTGCATCGACGCTTGTACATGCATCAGTACACATTGGAAGTCTGTCAGATGTCATTTGCTGTAGTCATTTCGTAATGTGTTTTCTGGTTTTCACTATGATACGAGACATCATTAAATCGTATCTCAACACATGTTGCATACCATTATATGACACTGATCATATGGCATAACGGCTCATACATACTTACATGTATAGACTGCGCTATTCCCTCAACAGTACTCTCAAATTTGATGCAGTCAAGAACGCTACCGCTACGTGTATTTCTAGAAATATGCATGTATTGCTACTAAATCTTTCCTGCATGTACATGTACCTCTCATGCCTTCACATCGTGAGTCCCATTAGTAATAAAAAAACATATTGCGCTAATTATTAACCGACTGAAAATGTGTACAAATATCTACTCCCACAGTCTCGAAGCAAACCATGTTTGCAATGTAGGTGACAAGACTTCGAGTTTTCCAAGGTTAGAAACATCCAGACCATAAGCACGCATGCGGTCTTCATACAGTACATTATAAAATAATAGGTGCGGTGACCAAAGTTGGCATTAGATGCAGGTGCATGCAGATATTAGTTGCGCTGATCAGAATATTGAGTTGCTGACGGAGCACGACAACCGTACTGTATATTGGAATGACACACAAGTCAGCTGTGAGCTATGATGCTGAATAAGCCATACTGTTCAAATCGCACGATTCCAACGTAAAATAAAATATATTTTGACTGCCCTTCTTATAACATAAATAGTTTCGTATGTAGTTGGAACAACGTGCGTGTACGTACATGTACATGGTATACATGTACATGTACGTTAAACATGTAAGGTTATCATGCTTGTCCTTAATATCCCCCTGGCCAAATTATTCATGTGTACCATGATATCGAGAAAGAGATAGATACATGTGTATGTAGACAGTAACTTAATGGAGTACAGGAAAGCATTGCAGTTAAGCAAATGAAATACGAAGTATAAACTTGTATAAGCCCAATGCAAGGTAAAACATGAAAAGACGAACTGTAGAACTGAAGCAATATATAGGGTTAATATTTTCAAACCTTTATAAACGACCCGCCTACATGGAGTTTCACAGCAATACGCAACTACTAGTATGTACTGCGCCATGGACATATACACATGTAGTGGTGGACTGGGGCAATAGAAATGCCATGTTGATTGATAACACTGCTCCCAATTAAAGTGTTTCTGGTACATATATCTGATACATGTATGCATGTATGATTTTATTGGCCTCGATTTAGGTTACACAAATTTGATACCCGTTTGTACATGTAGCTTTATTGATTTCCATTAAGTCGTCCGTTGTGTAGCCATATCCATCCTCTAGAAGGCTGTGTCCTCGTATATGACGGTCATTTGTACAACGCATACATGTACAGTTAGCACGATAGAGAAGGGTTTAAGACAAGGCTATGTACTTCTGTCATCCCTGCTTGAAACAACCATAACAAAAGTATACATGCGTCATACCAGAAACGATTGCGTGTCTTCATTCTGTACATGTACATGTATTTACAGTATGTGGGGTCGAAATATTTCTGTGTGAGGAAACTGGCTCGCTTTTCTAATGCATGGCGTGCCTGGCACAGTTTCTGACCTTATATTTCAAAACTGCAGCCATCTTGCCGTCGTCAGTGAAATGTCCGCCACGATAGACATAGTGCTAGCACACAAAAAAGGTATCTGATATGGAAGCATGCTTTGTCCTCTGCGTCTTTCCAATTATCACCATTAGTTTACTTTTTCCATCGCTTTAACACTCCTCCCAAAATCGTGACAGTAATCCAGCAACCTTCAACTGCCGTCCATCTACTTGCATGGAACCCTATCTGAGATTTTGGCGAGGGTAAAGTTAGTGGAAAGGTCAGGTTCTGCTCAATTGTTAAGCACTTAGTGTACTGTAACTATTAGGTGTTGAGCAATCTGCTGTACACGTGTAGATTTACATTTTGTAGAATAATGATTTAGCATATATACGGTTTATTTCCAAAGTCGCGTTATGCAAAATGTCATGGAATAGATATTTGATTTGAAAAGGGAAGAGATTATATCCTGTATATGGTGTACATGTATAGTGTACAATTTTCATATTCAGTAGTAGTGCAAATTTCAGTACAAAAGAATCAAAGAAGACATACCAGTAGATGTATCAGAACAGAAACAGCTAGTATACTTTGTATATATAGGATTAACGCCCAGTAGCTGCAGGTCACCGGATACTTTCCCAAACTCCAACATTAAGTGCCTGTCACATTGCACATGTACGTGTAGATCACCCTTCGTGGTCAAGCTTTGAATATCAATAGCCCTCACGTTTTAGAATCGTATAGAGATCGACATATTTCGCATATTTTCGACCTGTTCAGAACAGGGCTCGTGCTTCAGGTGCTACGCCGATACAAACTGTTGACGGGCTTGGATTTATCTCGACCACACACAGACACACACACACACCGGACATAAAACGGGGATCTGTGGCTGAAAATAAATTGAGTAATAACAGTCGAGGGTTTATTATTTTCCTCTTTATAGGTCTGGGGATGGGGAGGGATCCTAACTAACCTTTCTATAGCATGGGTAATCAAGGGTCACCTCTCCTCTCCCACTTCATTTCTCGCATTATAATTAGGCGAGGCACATCTCTGGTAATGAATAATTTACAGTCGCCGTGTACAGCCAAGGCAGTATCGCTCGCCGCTATGTCATTGTCCTTGATGTCACTTCATTCCAGACGACATTGAGCCAATATCGTGGCCAACCCGACTTTAGGCAAAGGCTCCCCAACCCATACACTCCACGCGGACACATGTCAGACCCCTTTGCCTTTTATTTCGTGAAATATTAACCCGGTGTCCTGACCTGCGATGGACATTGGTTATTCCACGGCCACTCCCCATATTAGCCAAGTCCACTTTGTCTCGCAGGGGATAATCACCGACCCAACTTTTCATTCCTGGGTTTTTCGGCTATTGGGTGGATTTGTTCCCTGCATTGCCTTTGCCTGCCTTCGCTGCCCGCTCTGCTAGTTTACAGACCAAACAGGCTCATGGCAGCCGCGGAATCTAAATTGACACCAGTTCAGCGTCAGGGGGAAGCACTCGAGGTCGCCCGGCGTCGGCTGGGGGGACCCCAGGCAACCTGTCTGGGGGTACCCGCCTGGCAAAGTAGCCAGCGAGGCAATCAGCGCTGACATAAGTTACCCAGTCGAGTCGGCGCAACAGATTGGCTTTCGTTCTCGGCCTATGCTCTGTGGTTGCCTTCGATATTTTCAGATCGTTTGTTGTAGCTTCTTCGAGTAACTTTTCACCGAGTAAGTTTTCTTGATTTCGGGATCGCCTGCACCTCATGTAGTTTTTCTTCATTTGAAACCCCAGGGTTTAACATATTCCCTTCGTATGTCTTTCATGACCATGGTTCTGACTTTCTCTCCTGCCCCTCCTCTCCAATTCAAAATAATTCACTGGTTAGTCATTTATTGCCTCTAAGAGCCATTGCTTTTTGAAGTTATAGCGTACGTTAGTAATGGTGTTGATGACATTTACTTGCCCCTTTTTGCAATACTACTATAATTAGGTATGCTAAGTACAGAACACTTAGTTTATTTTTTAAATATATATATGTACTTGTACACTACACAAAAAGTTAAGACAAAAAAAATTATCCTTAACCTTTTTGTGTAGTTCATATATGCTTTGCGTGCATGTATAGCATATATCAACTACACAAAAAAGTTAAGGATATTTATACTTTTTTGTGTAGTTTATGTACGTGGAAGACAAAGGGCTATTAGTATAAGACAGCGCGTTAAAACCCAGGACTTCAGGGAACCACGAAACCAACCTTTCAAGCTCTATAGGAACATTTACATTGTACATGTAGAATACACAATGGTCTTTAATATGAGTATTAGTGGTAAGCGTTCCATGGCGCCCATAGCTCACCGGTATATTATTACGGTTTTCGAGACGGATTTCTGGATGGCTCTATTGCCCATTCCAAGTACATTCATGGGGCTTATCAGAGTCCATGAGCTTTATAATAACTCGGGAGGTTGTCTGCGTATATGGCGGTTACCGGGAGCCTCCACTCGCCATTAAAGAGGGCTCTCTGTAGGCAACGCATGTCTCTTATTTAGCGTTCTGATAAATCTCAGCGGCTCTCGGAGAGCCGGATTTAGAAATGCTGAAAAATACGGCTCTAAATGACTACGCGTCCCGCTGGCACATTTTTTTTGGGCTTGCCGTGGAAATAATTGAATCCTGGCCCGATTTAATGGACTCAATCTTCGTGAAATGGATTCCGCTTATCTGCATCTGATTATATCTGTAATGAGGACGTATAGTCTCCCGCCATATCAGTGTTTGGTAGACACAGGGAGCCATGGAATTAGGGGGATGCTGCATTAAAGAATGGCGGGTAACAAACCGACTGCTTATGACGTCCATATGTCATCGGACGCCGCGATATACAGGCAAACGGATTTGCTCCCATGCCGAGGCGATGGTCATGAGGGTGACATCTAAATGCAGGCAAAAGTGATTTGTATTCGATAACAAGTCAGTATTGTTTATCGGGCTGGATGAATTGTAATGCACATGTACATTGTATTAGATCCTTTTGAAAAGAGCGAACAAATTTTATATTATACATGCACATGTACGTATAGCTCAGCAATGCATACAGGTAACAGTATATTACTAACTAAATACGCGTGTACGTCTGCACCTATCTACATGTATTTCACGCGAGTTTTTTTGGATACATTTGGCAATGTTTGTAACTTATCATATTGGAAATTTGTCATGGAAATATTGTTTCTCGGTAGAGTGCTACATTAAATGTGGAGCCTTTGAAGCATTCACAAAAACACTTCCATTCACTCTTTATGCATCCAATTAGCGACACCTGCCATACATGGCATGGTGCAAACTGAAATTGGACGAGAAAAAGATACATTTACACGTTTTCTACAGCAGTCAGATACGTTCTCCCCATCCCACTGCAAAGCTAACAGACACTTCTCTACGAAAGGAGATATATTACCCGTTTTATCTCAGTTTATGACCGCAAGTGATAAAAGCCTTAAGAATTTAAGTCCGAATTCACCCCAAACCTTCTTTCTTTATGCGTTTTCTTTTAACATTTCAACACTTGCTCTTGGCCTTATTTGTTCAAACGGTTCGATCAGCATTCAATCAGTAACCAATCGATATCACTTGTCTCTTTAACCAGCTTCCACATTCAGCCAGCTTGGCGTGTTCACTTTGTTTTCAGGATCCATGCGATTCGTGTGTAGGCTTTTTCAAAATCATACCTCACCCCAATACCCACTTTCTGCACCTACATGTACATATTAGATAGATTATCATAGTTAATTGACAATATGCGGGTAGCAAATACAAAAACATGTCAATTACTACATACTATATCAGATACATTCATGCCATGTCCACATGGCCTATGTTTCCTTACCTCTTTTCTGTTAGTCCAACTGCATGTACATGTACGCTTTCACGTCTTGTAGTATCTGGTATATCAGTTTATTATATTATTTTCAGGTATTAATAGTTTTTGTTATCACCATGTTTTTCATTTTTGACATTTCAATAAATGACATTTCCAACTTAATTCCTGTGGTGTTTAGATCTGTTCTCCACTTTTCCTGTATCAGCAAATTATATTGGGTGAAGTGCTGAGTTAAATGCAATGCAAGCACCAGATCCATCAGCAAAACCTTAGCTCATAAGTATAGATAGATTATACATACGAACAAATTAGATGTCAGGAATATAATTATGTATGCATTTTTTCACTGTTTGATACTTTTTGGATAGCCAGTTCATGCTGCTATGGTTAACGTTAGAGTGGCACTGCTCAAATGCATCCAACGTCTACATCTCTTTTTTTCTAGAATTCCTGACAAAAATTAGATGAGGTGCTGAGTTACATGTGAATGTCATTTAAGCATCAGATACACCATCCATGCATCAGAAACACCAACCATCTTATTTTATGTGTATAGTAGTGAATTATACAGAAGAACGCGTTAGATATCTGGAATACGATTATGCTTTAACGGGCAATTCCATTGCTTAGTGCCTCGTGGTTTGTCAATTCACCCCGCTATGACTACATTACACGTGTGCTGCACAAATGCATTCTATCCCTACATGTACATGTATATATCCGATTCCCCAGCATTACAAACAGTCGCCGTCTATACCAAAACCCAGGCCAATGCCACAGTCGGGTTTTCTTTGATAAAACAGAACCTGAAACCCTCGGCAGCATGACATCAATTTTCATACAGCGCAGTTCGAATCCCGGCTCTCAGGTTACGCGTATGGTAGATGAACTCCGCACATTTTGTCGCGCGGTCAAGAAACGAGACGCCAGAGAGACCTAGAAACCGCAAACGCGACAACAGCTCAATAATGTATATAGCTTTAATGGGACAATCCTTCAAGCTGCCATAAAGGCAGGCCAGTCTGGGCAGAGAATTATATAAATAATTCCCGTTGGTTTGCACAGACGACGTGAGATCAGCGCCCCTCCATTATGTTTTATGTAGGCGTCGTTACTGTGTTCTCGTCTGGTGACGTGACAACAGTTATTGGAAAGATAACGATTATGAGGTACAGCATTGATCATTTGGCGTACAATAAATGTACATACAGTGATGGCGACAAACGTGTCACGGCTAGCGACAGTCTCTGGATATTTTCATTTCATACTATACATGTATTTCCATGACCTGTTAGAAGAAAAGCCAAAGTAGACACAAGATGCAGCTGCGGATGTATCTGCAGTGGAACATTAATATTCCGCAGTTTATTGTTGTGTCTGGTCTCTGCTAACCAGATACCTCTGTAGTGGGACTCAGTTTGATAAATAGTCCTTTTTAAATTATTGATATTTGATTGACTTGCAGTTAGTGCATAGTCATGGCTATACTGTATATACATGTACATTACATGTATCGCGTTTATGTTTATCCATTGTAGCCAATTGAAATTAATGACGAGTCTGACTTCTTGAGGTTATTGGCCATAAGCTGGTGATTTGGTGTGATGGATCTCTCCATACATGTAAGAGGATCCTCCATCTTTAGTACCCAACAGCATACAATGTACGTCTTAGAGCCTGTTATTACAGTATCATTTTGAAAGGGAATGGAAGGACGCACCTAACATACATGTAGTGTACATATGTACATTCCCCTTCCACATACAGCAGCCTATTACCAGTCAGGATAATATCATGTTCTTATGTAACGCCTTGTGACCGACGGCAGTGCTATATCTATTACAACCCGACAGGCATGCATTTGTGCCTGTATATGCATGCATGTACTCAAGCAGCTGTGTTTCACACCGGGGAACGCAGTCTGGATACGCCGATGCAAATACCATGTCATGCTAGGAAACGCTACGGATAATCGCTATATATCATGCATTCATGTACTACATGTAACTATCTCTCGCCATAGCCCTTTCCTCTGCCTCAAAAGGAGAACAAAGCTGAACCACAGGCGGGACTATTATTCAAAAGTAGATCTAAGGGCGTTTATTACTACATAGGCGTAGGAGAGGGACGCCTATGATTACTATCACAGTTTAATAATGCCACACATCTAGAGCATTAGAGTTGACATACTGTTGACATACTGTTGACCTTGTGGTTCTCTTTATACATGTATATGCGGCTGAACACATCAGAACAGTCTTTATTTCCACAAAGCCTATACATGTACTTTGTTCCTAATATGCATTGTATGTTTATTTGTCGTTATGTACATGTATTGTGGCCCCCGCTTGACCATTACCCAGAAATCTCATATATCATTATATTTCTTGCATATATTATGCTTAACTGGTGTCAATGTACTAAGTAAATGAGAGGTCAAATCACACGTCAAGGGACTTCATTGAAAGCAAACGTATGAATTATGAGCTATATATGTAACATTCTTGCACTGCCTTTCCTGCTACATCTCTACATGTACATATACCAATATTAAGCAACTGTTGCAATGACCTTCTGCGGTATTCCTCTAAAATGCTTACGAAGCAGTTAATCTTCTCTAGGTGCCTGGTTAGGAAAACACGAATGTGGCAAGGGACGACTTGGTTTACCGGTATATTGATCTGATCTTGAAGTGTCCTTGCTCGGACTTGAAACAGAAAAGTTGCGCCCTACAAGTACCTACAGGCCTTCCTCCGTCGTACTGTATGAAAGGCTGTGGAAAATCTCCTTCAAGTTGGTCAACCTGCAGTTGTCCCTAAATTATTGCCTTGCTTCTCATTTGAAATGCCCAGCGTCCTACGCGCAGAGCGATGTTTAGGATAAGAGGGTAATAGAAGGGCGACTACGGGTACCTGAGACTTGTCTACTTCCGCCTCAATCACCACGAGCTGACTGCAGAGCAGAGGACGGTCTGCACTTTGGTTGGGACTTAGGGAACTTCATCAAATTAAGGCGAGCAAATCACATCAAAGCCTGGGCGGAAACGGAAGGCCAAGGGCGACCATGTCAGATGCAGGCCGGGCGGGCCGGCTAAGCGACTGATCGAGTTTGACCAGGAAGTCGGGCCGCCGGGCGCTGCCAAGCCTCGTGGTGAGAAGGCGGCACTGCAAGTCAACTTAAGACTACGTGTTCGGGACGCACACCAGAGCAACATCCTGCCAAGTGTAAGTACAGGAACTGTCTAATTGTGTGAACCAAAATATTCCCTGGAGCCTAATTCTAAAGGGATGGCGCGGTCGGTGGAGTGATGGCGAACTCTACTGCAGATCGACGGGTCGCCAGTTCGCATCCAGTCTGGAGATGTTTCCCTCGTTCATCTCATTACCTTGATGCTTCATTCGTACCCAGGCAGGTAGCCTATACCCCGAAATTTGCTTTCAAGATACCTTTAATGAAAAGTTTCTTTAGAATCTGGACACATTGAGGGAGAGTGAAATTAGACTTGTAGTCGAGTTCTGTATATGTCTAGGTTATATTATGTTTTTGCACTTATGATTAACGTACGCATTTGCATGTTACATGAATTTCTGGGCCTAAACAAATTGGATCTTGAATGGACCCGTAGTAAACTATTAAATAGTAAACTAGACAGGTATATTGTAAATTATTAATGAATTCAATCTCCAGATACTTTTCGTCTGATATACAAAATGCCCATTGAACCCGAAGCTTAGCTATACATGTAGCTAGTGTTCAGTTGAAGTGGGAGTTTCACAGCATTCAGACTTTCAGCTGGAGTTCACAGCATTCGGTCGTGCTTTCAAGTTACAAATTGGCCTGGAAGACATACACTGAATGCGTTGACACATGTGAGATCAAAATTGCCATGAATATTGTTTGTGTGTTTTACAAACAGTGGCTTCGGAGGCACAAATTAATTTCCAAGTATTGCATGAAAGGTCAAAACAGGACTGATATGCGTGTTAGGCACAAAAGTACTCAATTACGGACTGAAACCATACTGGGGACTAAATCTTCAGTAGAACAGCATAACATAGAACGATTTGACCTTGTGTGGCCTTAAACTTGATCGTTCAAAGTCACACAAGGTGAAATGTGATGATGCGACTAGACTGAGCCCATATAATATTTACTAGTAGTGGTCAATAATAACATATAGTATGCCCTATCTCTACTTCTTTCTGAGATAAAAAGTTTTGAAATGTAAGTGATTTCGAACTTAGCCTTTCAAAGTCACTCAAGCTCAAATCTGCTGTGCAGATGGACTCCCCATACATGTGTACATAACTTCCTATTTGTGATCAATAGTGGCATACCTTTGCTCTACAGCTCTACCCCTTTCTGAGATACATGTGTTGGATTTTGAAATATGAGTAACATTAAACATTTACATCTTAATTTCACCCAGAGGCAAATCATACATGATTCCCTTTTAGTGTTACATTTTCCCATTTTGACATATTATAGCTGTGTTCCTTTCCGAAATGTAAATATATTTCAAACATGAGTCAGTGATATTGAACTTGACCTTTCAGGGTCATTCAAAATTCAATCTGATCCTATAGTAACATTTAGCCGAACTGTTTTGCTTTACAAGGTACATGTAACATATGGCGAAAGCAGGTCCTTTGCTCTATATAATCATGTAACACTTCGCCCATTAGACCAATGTCAAAATTTACCATAGACGGTAACATGAAATGGCAAAATTTTACAGGTTCGTAAACATAAAGTGCGAGTGAACGTTAGGTGAGTTTGGGAAAATTGGAAGTGGTTTGCGGCAGTTCTTTTGTTTTATTTTATTATTAGCTCTGATTGACTATGTCAGCAGAGCTCATGAAATCGAAATTCGTCCGTCCGTCCGTCCGTCTGTGGCATCGATTATCTCTGAAGTTATTGCATGGATTTCTTTCAAA
>JAAUYG010052972.1_pt1 | contig 19827 bp, 12 predicted proteins | sample 7278091 | NCBI WGS metagenome assembly JAAUYG01 (sample SAMN14350201, study PRJNA611818) | marine sediment metagenome | isolation source: surface marine sediment (0.6m) | place: French Polynesia: Moorea | collected 2018-08
ATTGCACTTTTCTTAATCAAGGCATTCTGGGAGATAAAAATAATGCACCCATCACCATCACCGGAAGGCTTTGCAATTTGCTCCTTTCCTCTCACCCCGATAGACAAAAACACCTTTCGACGCCTTTGTGCTATCTTCCCTTTGGTGGGTGGTGGTGGTTGGGGGGACATTTTCACAGACACACACAGCCGTGCAATCATTTCTCGGACGATCAAAGTGCTCGGTGACGTTTGGTGGTTGGCAGGATGTATAAGTAATCAAGCAAAGTGCTAAAAGAAAATAAGGCTATGGAAAATGGACCCTCCCCCATCACCCATCACCCATAGGAGTTCATCACTAAATCTTGGTGTTTTGAAAACAGCAGAATTAAAGTGTCCCGTCAATAGGGAGCCCAAATGGATGGTGTCCCCGAAGATACTTTTATATACGGCTCCAACGGCTAAATAGCAGTTCGTATCCGTATCTGCAAAGTGGAGTCGCAGTGTCGACACTGAACCGTAAAGGACAGTTCGTCAGTCTGTTACTTCTATGATGTCTTGCTGCTGACGTTTTGTATTTCGTGAGTAAAATTTAACGGGAAAATACAGTTGCCGCCATATACAAATACACAGTTTATGTACGCATGGTACATGTGCACCTTTCCTTGAACTTTGACCTCGACCGTTCATTCAATAGCGCCAATTCTGCCAAACATTGCACCGCAGAAAAATGAGTTTTATCACCAGAGCGTGTCTGCAACCACTAGAGCGTGACTGTTCTCCGTTGCCATGCAGTTTTAATTCCCAGGCAACAGCCATTGGAATCACACCGCGCCTTTTATTGCCAAGGCACCTCATATTCTTACTCCCTGGAGTGGGGGATTACTGTGGTGTCCTACTCGCTAGCAATAAACACTGATTGGAAATATTATAGAAATTTCCGGTCTTGGCTTGCCCAGCCCCCCACTCCGTTGAAAGCTCTCAATTTCCACCCTGCATTTGTTTCCTGCCATAAATAAGATCGTTGGAAGCTATTCTGGATCCTGTGTCTGCATAAAGGAGCCGCTACAGAGTATTGTAATGTTCCGAGTAATAAAAGTACCCATTCTCCCATTAGGGTTTGGTTTCAGCTTAATACAGTGGCAGACACATTTCTATGTAACTTTCCGGTTATTTGAGGACAAACTAGAACTTCACAAATTTTATATTATTAGTAATATGTGACAATTTGGGTCTTTGAGGAGTTCACGGATAGGAACACGTGGCATTTAATAATGATGACTAGACAAAAATGTGCAGTCAGCATTAAAACATAGGAATATTGAGAGAATAACATTTATAGGTAAATTATATTATAATCTATATTTCAACGAACAAAGCTACAGGTAAATGCATCTTGATCAGCATGCAATAAGGTATTAACATATTTACATAAAAAATCAACTTGAGCCAGCAATGTCAAACACCATGGATCCTTGACCAGTTTGTCACCACCAAGTGAATCTGTCGCCTTTTTGACGATACGGTGTCACCGGCTGACAAAATTTTGCACGTAATGACATCAAAAGAATGTACACAAAAAATATATTTTCTGCTAAGACGTGCTTCCCACAGTGTCATTCAATCCATGGCAGCGAACTTCTATTGTTAGAGATCCATGCCAAACGAAAAGAGCTTTGGGGGACTTATTATTCGTGTCAGCAACTTATTATTCGTGTCAGCAACATATAGTTCGTGTCAGCAACTTATAGTTCGTTTCAGCAACTTATTGTTCGTGTCAGCAACTAATAGTTCGTTTCAGCAACCTATTGTTCGTGTCAGCAACTTATAGTTCGTGTCAGCAACTTATAGTTCGTGTCAGCAATGTAGATGTATTGTTCGTGTCATGTACACATCCGACTTTTATTTGACAAAGGGTGTTGCCCACATAAAACTAGACACGTGTTAAAGACTAGTTTTCTAGTAAGTTGAAGCGGTTACAAAGAGTAAAGTACAGTATTTAAAGCCTATTATTACGCCACACTATATATGTCCATTAAATGTGCAGTCCTTTACAGAAAACATTGCATCAGGAACAAAATCTGCTTTAATAAACCGGACATTTCATGTATTTCCAGGTGTATCAGCAGACCATGAAGGGCGACCGGAAGTTGCTTCTGCTGCTGGCGGTTTTAGCTCTGGCGGATGTGGCGTTGGTCACGTGCGAGGCAGAATCGGACGCAGACGACAGGCTGGAATCTCTGCTGGAGGAATCAAAAGATCACCCTGAAATAGAGAACATCTTAAGAAATGTGGTCTTTAATGGTTTAAATAGAAACGAAAACGAAAATGACTACCAGTATGGTAAGTATTGGGTGCTGTTGATCCGTTCATAATTGTCTCTGATTTTGTGCTCCTTTTTAACTGTTTCTCATATTTTAACCAGGTCGCTCAGAACTCAATTCATGTCCTCATTTGTTTCTTGTGTAAAACTTTTTCCAATCACAGAATTCGAAAACATCCCCTGTTGCGCCTGCCAGTTTCTGTTGACTGTAATATGGCGACCATGTTGATATCCATGCAGTGTCAGGAATCCCTGTTATAAACCATGACGAGGCCAGATTGAATTCTTATCTGCCAGACCGCTGTTGCCTCTAAAATCTTGGGATTTTTTTTTTCTGCCTTGTTTGCACTGAACGTCGCCTTTCCCTCAAATCGAATGCCGCCAATTTAGACGCGATAGTAGTCTGTGCTGATCGCAGGAACAATTAATGTCCCCCGAAGCGATAAAGCCTGACCCTACTGGAGATGCAGTCGCTGAAGATAGGATGCGCTGAAAGCGTTGTCTACTGCAAGGCCTGATGTTCGTTACCGCGCCATTACCATATTTACAGCAAGTCCCTGGAGAAATCAAAACCCAGGGCTAACTCCGACAGTAGAGAAAGCTCGTGTCAGTAGTTTCGGTGGCTATACAATCGATTATTGTCGTCAGTAACTACCTTCAGTTTGGCAGAAAGGATTAAGGCTAAGACATTACTTATTAATTCCTGTTGTCTTTTTCTTTTTACTTTCATTATTCAAGTTCTTTTTTCTTTTAATTACCTGCATAGTTGGGTCATCCACCGAGGTTTATGACGTCTGGAAGATCTGGTTTAGCTATCTTCTGCCTCATCGGCAGTTTTCTTTATTTAATGCGTCCGCTGGCCAGGCGTTTGATTTGGGCCTCTTATCTGACGTAGGCGCCGGGAATCCAATTGACAGTATGTCAAGCGCGAAGCAGTTTATCAGACTGCTCGTCTTCTTCTCTCCGCAGAACTCGGAGTGTCACCCTTCAACCTCTCGGATTGTGGGGGTGGACACCGGTCGGCTGATTCCGCGCGTCATCTTTCACTGCCCCGTTCCAAACACAGTCATCCAGACTTATATAAATGCGATTCCGTCATTTACATATCGGCGGCGGCTGTCGGTCGGCTTGTTTTCAGACCCTTGGATGTCATACATACACAAGTGTGATAAAAAAAACCCTCCGATATCTAGACATGTCACCGATCACATGTTATTGCTTGAATCATTTTTCAGCTGTTGCAGTTGTATAGATTCCAACGTAGTTAGATACAAGAATTGAGCAAAGAAAGCTCCTTGATTTTTTGTGGTCTCAGTCTCACATAAGAATCGTTCGTGAAACTAGATATTTCCTGTGACGTTTCTGTCACGACACAATAGTCGATCAAATAATCATAGACCGCTGAGCGAAGGAATGGTAAATAGTCCTGTCTCGTTCTGTGAATAGTTAATGACAAAGCAAAGCTCAATGTCCACCTACTGTTTTTTTCTGCTGTCAAAAGCTGTAGACCAGAAACAACATAATGGGACATGGAGTCTTCAGTATAATCGTCAAAGCGGTTCCTTATAAGTCACGATTTCCTAAAAGGTCCAACCTCTAACGCGGAACTGCTTTTATTTCGGGTGCGAAAGAGAATAGAGGAAGTGTAACAATATCTGTAAACTCTCTGTTAATAAAGGAAATCTAACGGCACACTTGTGAACTTGATATAGGAAATTTAACAATACTTGTGAACTCACCGATAATAATCGGAAATCTAATGACGCATATATATTTGAATCCCCTAACATTATAATGGGATTCATATATACCTGTAAATCCTCCCCGCTCATAAGGAATTCTAACGGCACCAGTAAAGCGGATTATATGGAACATCTAACAATCCTTGTAAATCCGATACTGAAGAAAATCTAAGAATCCCTCGAAGCACGACAGTGACTTAAAGACGCTCAAGTGACATTTTTGATGGTCGCCAAGCGCTGCAAATGTTAGCAAGTGTACTTGGCATAAGCCAAAGAGCGCCTGTATATATAAGAGTGGATACCAATTAATGGGTAACACAGAAACCCGACAAGATAACTGGTACACTGTCGGTTTTGTAACAGAAAAAAATATAACTGAAAATAAAAACTGCAAATGAGATTAATTTGGCTACAAATTTCTCTGACGTAAATTAGATCCTGTTTAATTTGATTACACATTTCTCTGACGTAAGTTAGACCCTGTTTAATTTGATTACACATGTCTCTGACGTAAGTTGGGTCCTGTTTAATTTGATTACACATTTCTCTGACGTAAGTTAGACCCTGTTTAATTTGATTACACATTTTCTCTGACGTAAGTTAGATCCTGTTTAATTTGATTACACATTTCCCTGACGTAAGTTAGATCCTGTTTAATTTGATTACAAATGTCTGACGTAAGTTAGACCCTGTTTAATTGTGATAGATTCTTCATATCTTTTGATTAAACGGAAACAGCAAAAGAAACCAAATCCAATATTGCTAATAGGTTTACTAATAATTGCTAATAGCTATCCCCCTGGTGTTTACCATGAGTGCGTCATATAGATTCTCAAATTCGTTCTTACCAAAAAAATTCGTCCAGTTTCTAAGCAAACCACTAAAAAGCAACAAAAAAGCAACAATTTCAATGTCTCCGTCATCAGATCTACCTTATTCTGGCGTTTGCTCCGATGTGGTTACATTATCAGTTCGATACATTATCATGATAACATTACGAGTGAAAGGCTTACGTGTACTATTATAGTAATAAATGATCGAATAACATCGGAACATTTTCGCATCGCTACAGTATGGGGTTGCTATATTTTAAATTAAAGGTCCTCCCTCCCCCTCTCTGCCCTAAAGAAAGACACACACAACCCCTCGCCCAGAGACCGGTCCTGCAAAGTTGCCGTCTGCTGCTGCGTTCTCTCCCCTAATGAGGTTACGTCTCATTCTGGCAGTGAAACGAACATCCAGCGCCATATGTACGTAAAACAGTAAAGCAAACCACGGCAGAGAAAAGAGCAAACACACCGCGGCAGAGGGCATTAGATGCAATTAACCTTGTGTTATAGTGACATAAAGCACGCGATTCCCCGACAGATGGCACCACTCTGAGAGCGATGCATTTCTAATTATTGTTCTTTATCGCAGTACGTGCCCAGCAACGGATGGCACTATGAGCCCTCATACGTCTTAGGACTTCCGTTGCGATGTTCCGGAAGTGGGTCGTAACAACTCGTTAGCCGACGGGCAGGTTGGGTCACTAAACTAGGGCAGATCGGACAAGGCATCTGGACTTTAGAGCTGGAGAATAGGTCATCAGAATGAACTTAAATGTGTGATTTGTATTACAATGTTCCCATATAGCCACTGTGTTTTTTTTTTCTGAAATATACTCTCTAAAGAATTTTTAGGTTTGCAGAATTGCAGAGTCCGTTTACGGTTCATATGAGCACCAGCCTGGTGCGGTGGTTGTGATCCAGCCTAAGGTTGCTCACGAAGTCGACCATTCTTTATCTGTGTGATTTTCCACCCACATATATAACAACGGTCATTTCCGCCAACCGTTGACATGGCTTCCGGCCCCCCTTCCGCCCAAACCCAGCCTTTGTCTTGCTAGCTTCATATAGAGAGAGAGAGCAAACTGGTCGCAGAAAGCTTGGCCTTTTTGCAAGGGACCGAACATGTAGCAATAGACAGTTCTAGAGCACGGGGGTACTGAAATACTTTAAATGCATTTTTTTTAAATGCAACATGGCTACACCCACTGCCGTTAATTTAGATTTATGTGGCTATACCCCACTACCGCGGTACGTATTAACTGGTCGATGTCTGCAATTGCATAAACCGATGTACCATGTCGCGTCCCATGTTCAGTGCTCATTTTGACCTATATATCAATGTGACTCTTCGTGGTGTCAACCTTGGATGCCACTGTGTGAGTAGAAGGCCAAACAGTTTCGCGTGGGCACAGGTTGGTTGGACCCCACGTGAGTGAATGACGTCATTAGCTCCAATTTATGTCTACGTAGATAACGGTTATTATTGGGGGCTTTTGCAAAAAGTCCCTGGCTTGGAACACACTGATGGCCTGTTTGAGGCACTAGCAGCGGCTGGTCCAGGTCCTTTCTGATCCTACACCGATTTTTATAAACCAGGAATATTTTGTGTTGCTATAACAATTAATATTGTTATAGCCGATGGCTTGAACCTTTGGACGTTTTGCTGCAAAAAATGTGACGTGGATCTCAGAGTAAATATAGTCGGCAGGAGATCCGTTAGAGAAGATGTGTCTAAGGACTTCCGGTTTCTCCCATCACGCTTTTTTTTTCTCAAAAGAAACAAAGCTGCCTACGTGGAACCTAACGGGTACATAGGAGCACACAGAGTGAGACTTAATATGCTTTGAGTAACGAATTAAAATGCATTGGGTGCTGTTACTTACTAAATAATTTATAACAAATAAAGTTCATATGGCTGAGTGGCCATTGCACTCCGATTCTTCTCAGATCACTGGCGTTACACAAGCAATTGGATTCGTGATCGACCATATGGCACCTGGTGGCAGCAACAGAAACAATGGCCGAAAATACCAATTTGACTTAAGTCAGATTATTAACCAATCACGTTGCTCAGATTAGTCGCTTCATTCAAAACTTAGACTTAAGTATTTCGAAAACTTCAACCCAGATCGCCTGATCCTCGTTGAGTTGCAATGGCAGAAGACACATAGTGCAATGATAGGATATGAAGCTCCGTTATTGATGTTATCTGTGTTTGTTTATCTCTGCGATATCTTCAGCTGCAGTTAGTCTCTAATATAGGGCATACCTGTATATAAAAGAAACCCACGAGAACTTGTAGTTGTGATCTATATATTCGCATGATACACTGATTCAAGGCTGCGGCCGATTTTCTCTGAAGTTTTACCAAATTATTTATTCCTGGCCACTGGCCATGGGTAAGTGATTGGCGAATGTGTGCGGATGGGTACATGTAACACTCACATGTCTGATGCTACCTTTTCATCCCTTTGTGATTACGTCCCTATAACCACTCAAGCACTGCTGGGCATGATCTATAATTTTGATGCTCGTGTGTCTGCAACATCGAGCTTCGGCATTGTGCAAGAGTCCCAATGGATTGTAGAACTTGTGTGTGGGTTTTTTTTTTTTTTGTTTTTTTGTTGTTTTTTTTTTTGAGTCCTGTAGAAACATGTTGGAGGGTCACAGAATCTCAACAATTTTTTTATCACAAAGGATCAAACATCCTTATAATGTTCTATCGGCTTTTGTCGGACATTACGGCTTATAGCTGTCTGGCTAAGGAGAAACACAACAGTGTGTGCATCATAATGAGAAAAACAATGCGTTCGTTGTGTGCATGTGTGAACAATACTATCTATCTCTATCTATCAAATATCTTCAGGGTCCAATTCCTGACTCAGTTTCCATCACAATTTCCTATGTCAGTCTTTCCTGGTGGAGACTGGAATTATTATACTGATTTTGTGTTTATGGCTTTGTTGGTATATTTTCAGTCGATATATTAACGATGCTTTCAGTAATTGTAGCAGAAGAACAGCTTACCAGACTGAGAACGTTTGAATGCCTACCGCTAAATTCCAAGCTTTATTTAACAAGGGATATCAAAATATCCTTTAGCATTAATAGTGTCAAGTACTAATATGCCAACTAGTGCTCCACCTAATTCATAACTTCAATACCCCGCCCCAAGGGAACGGATGTCTTCCCTGTTGATTATAATAATTTCAAGCACAGTCAAAGTCCATATGTATCCTTCCTGCCAGAGGGTTTCTCCGTAATATCGCCCAGTGGCCGCACCGAGATCTAACAAATGAACTGTCCCATCCTATTTTTTCCGGGAATTTAAGCTGAAGAGCTGTCACCCTTCGGGGCTTTCCTTACAGACGAATGCTGTCTCGACCACCTGAAATGAGTCGGGATGTAATTTAACGAAATCATTCTATTATCGCTCCCAGACAAAGACCCCCCACCATGTCATTTTCTAGTGACGCCTTGAAGCCTTTCTCGGTTTTTTTGTCGTCAATAGAATCTAGCGCAATAGGCCATGCGACTGCCGGTTTTGTTTTTTAAGAAAAAGGCTCAAAGAAGAAGTGAGACAAAAGTTAGCTCTGGACAAAAGTTGCCCGTTATCTCTGCTACTCAAAACACAATAAGATCAACACAAGAAAGAAGGCGGTTTCTTCTGTGATGTAAAATGGCAAGACAGGCCTAAATACCCTAAGATCCCCTTAAACATAAACGACTTGCAGCTTCATACGGTACGGAGTTTATTGTATGTGACGTGCATGAAATGTAAAGGCTGTCATCTGAGGCACAGAGTTTAAATCTGGGGAAAAAATGATTAAAGGGGCGGCTCCTGACCACGCTTTCTGCCCACTTGTGTAAAATATGATTAGATAGAAGACCACGGTTTATTACCAATTGTGATAGTTCTTACAAACAACGTCTGCCTGTACAGCTTCTGGGCTGGCTTGTGAGGCATTACAGGCGTGGGAAGCCTTATCTGCGTGCCTTAATCCAATAGAGCGTGGTTACTGCGGCGGAAGTGATTGTCACGAGCGACGTGGACGATAATAGGGGTGTGTGGTGGTTTGACGGTAGCACATCCTATAAACACAGCGACTACTCACATTTGCAGGATCCATTCTTGCAGTGGCGGCCAAAAGCGTTTTGAGTAACTGGTCTCGACCAATCGAAAGCAGTTCCGCACAGCCATCCGGAACCAATCATACCGCTGTTAAGCGCTGTCGTCACTGTGGTGGCGAAGTGGTTATACATTCAACCAATGGCCATCTCGTCTTTATTACTCGCCTGCTTTCAATGAGTAAAACTCTCGGGTGTTTCTCAGGGAGTGTTAAACACAGTGCGTTATATGCACGAAGCTAAATGGTGGTTATAATGTACGTTTGAGAAGTACTCCGTTTGCCTTACCATATAAGGAACGTGAGGAAATGCTAAACTGGTCTAGTGGCGAAAGAAACCAGAACATTGCGTGCTCGCTCGCATGGTTCTGGTAAGCCAGAATGAGATAGCATTGTCCTGTCTCCGGGCATCTCGTGGTGTACTTCTGAACACAACTTGGCGAACTACACCACATGGCTAGTCTTCACTTCCCACATAGGAGATCTTAATTTCCTTTGACATTTTCCTGCCTCTCTTTCTACCCCAAGCGTCGAAATCGAGCTTATTTTCTTCTTTCTACAGGCAGTTAGATGAACAGTTTGGAAAGAGAAAGATTTTACACTACTTGCAGTTTAGAAAGTTTTGTCATAATTCAGGTCCTGTAGTTGTGCGGTCAGACAAATCAAATACAGCTAATTAAGGACTCAGAAGCTTTGTTTTTTTAAAGCCCTACTCGCATGAATTTCCTTGAGAGAGTTCTAACACAACAAAAAATACAATGCCGATTGTGTACGTATGTAAAAAAACCCTTTGCGCCGATAGCGTTTTGTTCTGGCTTATAAATACAGTCAAGACCCAATCTTGATTCCGATTTCTTACAAAACTATAATTATATATATATCTTATTGGAGGAATTTCTGATGGAGTCCCTCATTATAGCACAGAGAGATCAGTTCTGTCATCGTTAGAAAGCTTCCCGTCGCCCCTAGCCCTTGATGTCAAGTTTGGTCGCTTCTTTGACTTTATGATCAGCGCTTTGTCCCCATCAGGCTGGAATATCAAGGAGTGTGTCCGCTTGCAGCAAAAGTTGAAGAGGGAAGATGCTGATTACTACTAGGACAGTACAGAGACAAATGATTAGTTAGAACAAGGCTCATCTTTTATCTGTATCACCCAAACTAAAGCACATCCTTTAATTTGTTGGATATTTATTTTAATTTTAGTAAGTTTTGTTGAACACACTACTGACAATAATTATTGCACACAATCATTTTTTTCATTCAGTCTATACTTTAAGTCTTCGAACAACAATAGTCACTTGAACAAGTACAGACGTGTTGGCAGCAACATTACATTATCATCAAATCACTTCTAACAGCATAAGGAAACCTAGTAGCAATTACACATTATCTACAATGATCACATTTACCAAATACGATCATTGAACAGCAAATTTACCTGCATTGTAAGTTGTAACATTCATTTCGAAATATATACAATATTTAACAGCAACTTTGCATTATCCACCTGAGCCACTTGTTGCCAATACGAATATTTGGCAGCAACTTTGCATTATCTACTTGAGTTACTTGTTGCCAATATGAACTTTTACCAGCCACTTTACCCTGTCTGCAATAATCTCTTCTAACAAATACATAGTACATTTTACATTATCTACTATAGTCACGCTTAACAAATACTAACATTTAGCTGCAGCTTTACATTGTCTAACTTACAATAATTTTAAAGATCATTTACCAACTTTATCATCAACATCTTGGCTAGATATAACCGGTTACGTTCCCCTAAAGATCTGAGTAGATGTAATAAATATGAAAGTAATAAATAAATAAATAAGTAAGTAAATAAATAAATAATAAAAATACATAAAAATAATAAATAAATAAATCATAAGTAACTAACTAGCTAGCTAGCTAGCTAACTAACTAACACACCGCGTACCACAATTAGTTTAATCATTCCTTCTTCTGTTGCGCTCGTGGAACTAAAACCTGTTACTGACCCAGTTGCCCAATATTGTACGTTTAAAAAATTCCCGTTTACAACCTGCAGCCGCACCCTACCTGTGTTGTACGGTAGACATAATGGCATTTCCGTTTGCAGGGTGCTGTCGGATCAGTTCCGGTTTCCGGTACACGTGCGTGGTAAATCAACACAGCCACGGAGTTGTCAGTGAGCCTGTGTACACAGGGTGGGCGAGATTCCACCCTCGTCTCTTGAGGGACAGATGCAAAACATACCCTGGGACAGCTTGCTATCCATCTGGTAACCCTTCCCCAACCCCTACCCGACCCCAATCCTCCATTCCCACCCCATCCAACCCAACCCCAGCCCACCCCGGAGAATCAATTCCATTCTCCTAGCAGAGCAAACACCCAGGAGGCATACTCCGGGAAGTGTCAGCGGTGAGCCTAGATCACTGAGTAGGTAAATTTCTGCCGCCACAGGGGCGGACATTATCGTGCAGGCCTTTGTGGTTAGATGGCTGGGCTGTCACCAAGAGGGAAACCCTGGTGACATATACAATCCACGGGTCAACAACATACTGACACCGAGTCAAAGTTGGAGTTTCCTCTTTGACCTTGACCAAATAAGTTATTCTCATAGTATGACTAATTTATTTAAAAGCTTATCTGATCCCAACGGGTTGCTAAGAGGTAATGGCAACAGTTTGAAAGAGTTCATTTGGTTTAATAGAGGCAGCGACGGCAATTTGTTCAAGATGATATAGGTACAAAGCAATGGTGACACCTGGAAGAATTTTTTTTGTGCAACACAAAGTAATGGCGACAGTTTGTATGACAGTAAAAGCATACAAGGATGGTCTGGTATGAAAGTAACAACTTGACAATTTGCAATATGGAGTATTTGCTGAGAAGTGTTGACGGCACTTGAAAGAGTTGTTTTGGTACGAAATAATGGTGGCATTTTGAAAGAGGTGATTTGGAAAGAGGAAATAGTCACCACTCATCACCACCCCCACCACCACCACCATCAAAACTCTTTCGGAATTTTGGTCGCATGTGGTTCCAGGGTTTATGTCTCTGATAACACCACATTTAATATTCTTTGCCCTTCAATGGTCTGCATATTTCCCGAGTCCCCGTCTGTGCTGGTTGAGTAACAGTTTCATCAGTTTTTCTAGTTTCTGGTTGTTATCGCAACCTGCGATGGATTACGCTACCGGACCCTCCGAGATTACGGCGTGGTCCAATATCGGCTATCTGACGGCGGCACTGCCGCAGCCTCCCAGATCAGGCAGAGCCATGGGGCAGATGTGGATCTATCATTATAATGGCCAGGAATCCATCTTGTGAAAAGATCCACCCGTAGCATCATCATGCCACCAAGAAAATTGTCGGGCTGACCAGCCTGTTAAATATTACTTACAACTCGCTGGTTGCAGAAAACGATCGAGTTCTTTATTCTGATATCTGGAACTGAGCTTTTTTGAAGAGAAAAATATTACTCTGAATAGATCACCCATCTGCCGTTAATTTGCATAAGTCATTGAGTATTACTTTAGCAGTACATTCGATAGTATAACCAAGTAAATTCACTTTCATAATCACTAATTGTTAAAAAAAATCTTAGCAATTATGTGTACACGGTTGGAGTTCCTTTTTAATGGGGAAAAGTGAATATTACTGTTTTAAAAAGTTCCCATTTGTCAATAGTTCTTTTCCTAGGGAATAGACGTATACAGTGCAAAATCTTCTATAAAATGATAGCTAGCATCCATATCTCTAGTTTGACCAGGTACAGTTGACCAAAAGTTTAGTGGAAATTGCCTTAAAGTTCGATAAAAAAATATGTACCATAAATACTTTAGTACTTCTTGTATTAGAGTTTGATGCAGAAATTTATGCAGATTCTGTACGAAGGGGGATTTGGCATCCAGATAGATCCATCACCTTGCTGTCGTGGCTTGAAAGTGAATCAAGGCCCCGAGGTCGCCACAATACTACTTTCATGACGGCCAAAGACGCCTCAGAGGTCCTATGTGACTTCATCAAGCATCTCATTGCATGAGCCGTCTTGGTTCAGCTCAACAAGCTATAAATGTACCAGCAGACAGACTACCACTAAGTCCGCAAATTCCTACCAATATGCACTTCAATATAAATATATATTATATGCGAAGACAGAATAACTCTATTATGGAATCGCGTATCGTAAAATCCAAGGAATAAACATTTTGAGCTTCCCTTCTTGTAACCTGGAGATTGCAAGAGCGAATATCCTGATTTCGCAGACGCAAGAACTGAAACAATCCATGTTATGTGAAGGCCAATACCAGATAGTCTGTGGTACGTAAAACTGCAATGACTTACCAAAACGTCCGGGGAAAGAAATTGCAAGATAATATAAGTTGACCCCCCCCCCCCACACACACACACAAGCCGGCCCATTTGGGGTCCGCAGAACGTACGGGTGATAATGCCTCAAATCGCCAACCAGCGGACAATGGCCAGCGGTAAATACGATTGCGCGGATTTCTGCGACTGCATTAATGCCGAATAATTTTCCAAAGGTCAGTGACTTTAATCGATTCCTATAGCGTCTGTGCCAGGCGTCTGTTCCATTGCTTGCTCTAGAAGCCCCTATCCTCATTACAACGCATTGTTGAGGCCTTTACTTTGGTGCAGTTCTTTATCAGCAGTCTTTATTAACATGTAATGGTGAGCAGTGTTGCCCCCTGGCGCACTGAGGTCCTCAACGGCCTTTGGCGTTATCCTCGGATCCTTTGGAAGACGAAATAGTTGCTTACAGATATAAACTCCGTATACTAATAGCCCGTCAAAATTGGCACATCAAAGCATTATAACAATATGACAAAGATTCTACAGATATTTAAATACTGTGCTAGTAAATTATTGCTCTTCTCGTGTTCTTTTGCCTTTCCTAATCATTTGCTTTCTTCAGTTACAGGATATGGACCATTAATAAGCTATTTGATATTGCTTCCTCGTTTGTCAATTTTTATATTCTTGCATTACGCGGTTTCCTTGTGGATAGAATATGTTAATTTTGCTACACTTGCATGTCATTTATGGTACATTGTGAACAAGGATAGCACATTAGCCATATGAAGTTGTTAATAATATATATTAACCAGAAGTAAAAAAGTTAATAATGATAAATGATATACTCAAGTGTTGAAAATAATTCAAGGTACAAACGCTTTCACCGCTGTGATACTAATGTATTATTTAAGACATCCTTGGCCACGTGAGGGTGTTAAATAATTAGTATACACTGTATTATTCAACATTATTTTCGATGCACAGAATCATTGTTTCTCTCCGAAGCACAACCCTGCCATAATAGCTTCTGATCACATCAAACAAAAAGACCTCGCTATATTTTGTAGGGAAGGAAACTGATGGTGCTGAACATGAGCAATTTGGCAATGAGGCTGAATCACTCGTCAAACGGCCTCAGATGTTTGTTGGTAAACGCCCCGCGAACTATAGACTGTATGAGGATAAACGTCCCCAAATGTTCGTTGGGAAGAGGGGAGACATGCCCCTGCACAAGAGACCTCAGATGTTCGTTGGCAAAAGAGAAAGCGGACTGCCATACAAACGTCCACAAATGTTCGTTGGGAAGAGAGACAGCGAGTACCTGGATAAGCGGCCTCAAATGTTCGTGGGAAAACGTGACAATGACATGGATACAATGGAAAAGAGACGACAGATGTTCGTCGGAAAACGACGCCAGATGTTTGTTGGAAAACGTGACTATGACGCAGACGAACTAGAAAAGAGGCGCCAGATGTTTGTTGGAAAACGTGACTATGACGCAGACGAAGTAGAAAAGCGACGCCAGATGTTTGTGGGAAAGCGTGACTATGATGCAGATGATCTAGAAAAGAGGCGCCAGATGTTTGTTGGAAAACGTGACTATGACGCAGACGAACTAGAAAAGCGACGCCAGATGTTTGTTGGAAAGCGAGACTATGACACAGACGAACTAGAAAAGCGACGCCAGATATTTGTGGGAAAGCGTGACTATGACACAGATGAACTAGAAAAGAGGCGCCAGATGTTTGTTGGGAAGCGAGACTATGACGCAGAGGAACTAGAAAAGAGGCGCCAGATGTTTGTTGGGAAGCGGGACTATGACGAAGAGGAACTAGAAAAGAGGCGCCAAATGTTTGTTGGAAAACGAGAATACGATGCGGCCGATGATCCCAGAGAAGGAAGAATCTATTCAAATTATGAACAGTTATACAAAAGACCACAGATGTTCGTAGGCAAACGCCCGTCTTTGAATGTGGCCCGCCGGGCCAGGCTGTATGATCAGTTGAAACGTGCAGGGTACTTGCTGCGTCGCCGGGTGCAGCATTTTGTAGGAAAACGTTCGATTGACGAAGCCGAAGAAAGTCTCCATGACCCAAACATTGCTGAAGTACACAAGAGAAATGCTGTCTTCGACGGTCATGAAGATAACAATATGGATTCCTATATGAAAATGAGGCGAGCAGCTATGTTCGTAGGCAGACGGGCACAAATGTTCGTTGGCAAACGTGATCAAGGAAATGAAGATGGTAAGAGGGCACAGATGTTCGTAGGGAAGCGTGACCAAGTAGACGACGACTGGAAACGAGCACAGATGTTCGTAGGGAAACGTGACCAAGTAGACACCGATTCCAAAAGGGCACAGATGTTTGTAGGAAAGCGTGACCAAATGGAGGCTGAACCTAAGAGGGCACAGATGTTTGTAGGAAAGCGTGACCAAATGGAAGCTGAACCCAAGAGGGCACAGATGTTTGTAGGAAAGCGTCACCAAATGGAAGCTGAACCCAAAAGGGCACAGATGTTTGTAGGAAAGCGCGACCAATTAGACGCCGAACCTAAAAGGGCACAGATGTTTGTAGGAAAGCGTGACCAAATAGAAACCGATTCTAAGAGGGCCCAAATGTTCGTCGGAAAGCGTGAAGATCAGCAGAATGATGGGAAAAGGGCACAAATGTTCGTGGGTAGGCGTGATTCTGAAAGTGATGAATCCAAGCGTGCTCAAATGTTCGTGGGCAAACGAGCACAGATGTTCGTTGGCAAAAAGAGCTCTGCATCTGAAACCACATCTGAACTGTTCCCAGACAAGGAGCCTCTGGATAACCAGCCGTCAGAACAGTCCTTAGATAGTCAAAAACGCCGAGCTATGTTTGTTGGTAAGCGTCAGAAACAGACATTGAGTGTTCCGTCGGAGAATGCCCACATGCACAGCTTGGACTCTAAAGCGGATAACTCTCAAGATAGCCTAGTGAATGGCTTCCATTCCTGGCTCAGTAGCCATCAAACCGAACAAGCAGAATCAGCTGCTGAGCATGGCAGCTCGCCAACACAGCAGTGACCACTGCGGAACTGTTGCAATAATGCATCGCCAACTTGTGATATAAATCTAGAGGCAAGTATGAGCTGGGAAATTTGCACCAAAGCTTCGCACAGCCGCACCTGAAATTGGGGTATGATAGATATCAAATTTACATGGACAATCACATCCTGTGGGTTTTTGAGCGTCACAGTATAACGCAAGTCCCTTGGGGACTCCACGCGTGAAAGTGATACGTGGGTATGCTAAACTGCCTAATTGTCTGCCAAATGCATAGAAGACAAAAATAAAGGTGTAATCAAAAGGATGCAGAGTTTCAGAATGCAAAAAGATTTCTGTTTTTCCATACTTCATTTCGTTCGTTCTCATGGCGTGAATGAAAAAAAAAAAAAAAAACTCCCGTGCTTGGTATATAATCAAACGGCAATATGTTTCATACAGACTATGTTCATTTACATCCAAGGTGGTACCTTTATTTGTGTACAAGACTGAGAATGATTATAATATGTGCAAAACTACTGCTTTACAATGAATAGACGTTAAGAATCAAGACTTAATTTTTTGCGCAGTTCAATTGGGGATCGCTTGCATCTTGGCATAAAATATAAAATTTTAATAATTTTTGAGCGCATTTTGTTTGTCGAGGAGGTGTGACATGTGAATTAAATAAAAGCTCTCCTGTCTAAACGCGCCATGTTGCAAGTGATACACCTGTGATATATCATGATATACATTCCTGCGTGATACTCCATCCGTGTATTCAATTCTCGTTTCAGCAGCTAGGCACCCGACAACATCCGACTTCGGCACCGATTTCCTGACGCACGGTCCTGCCCCGTCCCGCAACATCCTGGCCCCGGCCTATCCCGATGAAGAGAAGTCCGAAATCAAACGCTTTAACGAGTACCTGGGAGGCAAGAAACGTTTCTCGGAGTATCTGGGCGGCAAGCGCAGCGTGAAGAGGCTATCTGTGTTCCTTGGAGGGAAGAAGAGGTTCTCTGAATTCCCCGGAGGGAAGAAGCGACTTTCGGAATATCCGAACCAGGAGAAGCGTCTCTCTACTTTCCTAGGCGGAAAGAAGCGCTCTTTTTCTGAATATCTAGGCGGGAAGCGCTCGCTGTCGTTCTGAACATCATTCCTTTTTAGTCGCAGATTTAAGCATTACATCCCAGCCCAAATTTTCAGCATGACAAGACTGTTACCGGATTAACCAACCGTGGATCTTTAGACGCTATTACGTACGATGTAGCTCCAGTTTTAGCAGAATCGCCAGTGAAATGGCCTGGATCAGACATACGGTATGCTTAATAGTACGACATCTGTGGTTGTTAGTTGATGGAATCATTACTTTAACACTTGGGCCATTTCCGCATTGCCTGGAGACTCCCATGGCCATCATTACGTTCGTGGGTCTACTGGACAGCGCTCTGTGTGTAAATCATTCATATATTCATAGTAGTACAAGAAGTGAATCAAGTTTACTGGGACCCAGTTGTTGATATCAGGATTGAATTCTGAAGACACCGTAAAGTATCAGCCGAGTGCCGGACAGGACCGTGTTCCAGGAACTCTCAATGGTATTCAAATCTCTAACGACTTATTGTTTTTATCTTTAAAAAATATCCACACATGTCATTAATTTGTTTGAGTACGTAAATGCCCTTAGGATATCCAGTGAGTTTAAGTCATCGGAGGAAGTTCAACCCAGACGGAAACTGTGAGGTTTATTTTGCTATGGTTCCAAAAAGTGATTTTTTCCTACTACAGCATTATCTAACTTTGTCAAACCCTATCTATAGTCCCCTGACAACTGTCTTGACGTTGGCGACAGCAGGAATAAATAAAGCAATGCTATTTGTTACTCCTTGATTTGGAAACATGTTGTTCAAGCCATCGTAAGAAAATATGTACTTATGATATAGTCTGGAATCATGGAGTGTCAGACCGTTCTTGCCAAAGATTTAAGTAAATGACTAAGTAACAGCTCGTTCTTGTCACAGATTTAAATGTACATCTAAGTACCAGCCGGTTATTTGATGTACCTTTAAATGTCTCACTAAGTATCAGTTCATCCTTGCCTCAGATTTAAATGTAGCACTAAGTATTATAATCCCTCTTCTTGCCACAGATTCGATCATTTTGTCACTTGCATGGCTTCTTGGGGCGAGGAAATTGTCGAAGAATCAGAGAGCAAGCAACAAGATTCAATTATTCTTTGAAACTATTAGGCACTTGAATCGTGCATTAATTTATTGGTCATGTTGTTGACATGTAATTTTGATAGCATGACACCGCTCGACGGAAGTGACACGCCATTCCCGTCACGAGCAGGAGCATTTTCGTACGCATATAGTTGATTATGGGCTAGGCGCCTATCATGAACGTGTAGAAAGGTAATCTTTAGCGAACCGCACGCTCGATAACGTTAGAAAAAGATGACACTCAGACAGTACTGAAATATGCTGGATAACTTTAGAAACAGATGACAGTACCGAAATATGCTCGATAACTTTAGAAACAGATGACAGTACTGAAATATGCTCGATAACTTTAGAAACAGATGACAGTACTCAAATATGCTCGATAACTTTAGAAACAGAGGAAAGTACTGAAATATGCTCGATAACTTTAGAAACAGATGAAAGTACTGAAATATGCTCGATAACTTTAGAAACAGATGACTACTGATATATGCTCGATAACTTTAGAAACAGATGACAGTACTGAAATATGGATACAGTTAGAAATTAACTGACTGCTTCCTTACTCTTGTGTGGTGGACCTACTTTAGCAATATGGAGAACAACAGGTACATGGCCTGAATCATTTAGCTTATTTATTACACAAGTAATTGGTGATAAAAGGCACTATCCATTGGCCAATCTGTTAAACTGAAATGATTCGGCACCGTTGGATTTGCACAGAGTTTGCGAAACATATATCCCGCGATGAGTCTTCATTCTACAGAGAATCATTTTACGCAACACAGCTGATAACGGGGGCGAAGGTATATACAGCTCTAAAATATGCCATATGGTGCATAACCGCTAGATTCTGTGCCTGTAATATCGGTTTTGAATTGAAGAATAACTGCAAAAAATAGAAACATAATTAATAGGAAAACATTAAAGTTGTTGGTAACAGTGACTCCTCGGTGCTAAAAGTCAACAATTTCACCTTTAGTGTTATATTTAGGGAGTGCGCTGATCAATGTCGCATGACAGATTAATTGGGATTGCCCAAGGCAAGAGAAAATCCCAGAGCAAGTAGATAGATAGATAGATTGTTTATTCACACTTTCCATAATAACACAAGTATGTTAACATCGAGATGATAAATTATGAAAGTGTCGGTCATCCAGATAGCTGTAGTGGCTAACAAGCTGGATGACCGACACTTTCATAATTTATCATCTCGATGTTAACATACTTGTGTTATTATGGAAAGTGTGAATAAACAATCTATCTATCTATCTACTTGCTCTGGGA
>JAAUYG010243353.1_pt1 | contig 19826 bp, 16 predicted proteins | sample 7278091 | NCBI WGS metagenome assembly JAAUYG01 (sample SAMN14350201, study PRJNA611818) | marine sediment metagenome | isolation source: surface marine sediment (0.6m) | place: French Polynesia: Moorea | collected 2018-08
ATAAAAAGGTTTATCCTGGAAATACGTATTGTTTCTGTCGCACGCATTTTTTTTCTGCAAAACGCATTTTTATGGTGCTATGCGTACAACATACGCACTCTACTTATATCTACCGGACAGTCTGCATGTACTAAGGTACTATTTCAGATCAGAATTTAGACCACCCCAATATTAAGACCATGGGTGGTCTTAATTCCGGATATCCTGCCGTACCTCAAATAAATTTCCTTACCTCAGTGAGTGAGCATCCTTGCAGTACATGTGGATGTGGAAGATGTCCCGATATTCCACCTGTTCTATCAGCCCAAGTGGAATGTTGCTGAAGGCCTCACGAAAACGGATGAACATGCGAAAGTTGGACAGCGCTATGATTCCGTCAGATGTCTTGCCGAGGTATTCCACGCTCTCCCCAGGGAGAACCGGGAACGGAATCTACGGAAGAAAACAATTATAAATCATTAGGATGAGGAGATTTGGTTGCAGCGGTATGAGGTATGAATAATGGCGTCATCCCCATATTATGTGGCAAGATTGGTGGAAATTATTAAAGGTTATCGAACGAGTTTGATTTATTTTTGCATAGATCAACAGATGCATTCATCAAGTTCATTCTGATGAACTTGTGAGTTGAAATGCAGCTGTTGGTCAATACAAAAGTAAATCATTGAACAAGTGTGATAACACTATTATTATATACCTGCTACTTCATTGTTAGCACATGTTACGCGGTAAGTCGTATTTTACACAAGAAAAGCCCATTTCGACCAAGCACTGCTCCTTGTCATGTCTGTAGGGATTATATCAATATCCCTGGACCTTGGTAACGCAGCCAAAATAAATGATAGAATTACATAAACATAGAGCAGGCACAGGCATTTTTACTATTGGCTGAAAAGCTCTGTCAGGGACAGAGTGGGATAAACAAAAGGTCATCGTTTAATAAAGAGATTAATTGCACGATAGTCCAATGGTAAAGTATACGGAGATTTTTCATGTATATAATAACATGTCATATCTGCTATCATGGTTATTGCAATAAAGCATCCAAGCAAACATCATGAACATTGCGTGGGTCGATCTGGAGCACAATCTTATGCTTGGGTGAAGTTGCAAAAGAGCATACCCATTGATCATGGTGATGCAGAGTTAGCAATGACAATACAATGTTGAGCAGAATCTGCTTGAAAAACTGCAGTGGAAATACAATGTAGAGTACAGTAGAGTAGAATCCATCTTGAAAGACTGCCCCAGTGGACATAAAAGTGAGGCCTCTCAGAACAGGTGGTTTCTGGTGACAGGTTAATTTTGTCAGAAATATGTCACGTTTCAAGACAGGTGGTCTCCCAAGCAGTGGTCTCTCAAGACAGATTCTTCCTCTTTGCTTACTCCTTACTCATGCTGCTTTGATATGTTTAATCTGAGGCGACTTTGTAGAAAATTATCACAAAGTCTGCAAGTTAACTTAAGTATGCCAATCACCTTACTAATAACTATCTTGGCCCTTTTAACATAAATTTTGGACTAAAGATTTTTTCTAGAGCTCGAAAGCGAAGAAGTCGAAGCCGAAAATGGCCCCAAGGCATCCAAGGCTCCATTTTACATGTTTATTTGACTTAAAATATAGCACTTCTGGGTTATGAGGACTGAATTCCTGACACTTGCCTCAAGGCCACAATTCCCCCAGTATGGCTTTAAAAGGTATTCACATGAGTCATGTAAGTTCATTTCCAACTTGCTGATATCATTTGGCACAGGTTTCTCCTGTTTCTCAGTTTCTTGCATCATTTCCCTATGCCCTGGATGCGTGTGTCATATAATATCAGCAGCGCAGTGCACAATGTATGAAGGCTTGATCTCTTGATGCCCATAGATATCTTTGACCTGACAAAACCTCGCCTTGAATCACAACATAGCTTGGTACATGTGAAAGAAACTGTCTGCCGCCCATGTCCTGTATACAGGGCAACTGGCAACTGGTACAGAATTATTCAGTCCCTCTATGAGTGCACAACTGCGGAATTTAGCGCAGAATTTCGACTTGAGCACGGCAGCACATAATTGCATGGAATTGCCTGAATTGCCACGGAAAATTGTGAAAAAGCTGACTTTCCATGGCATTGGGGAAATTTTCCATTTTCTGAGCGCAGAATTTCCATTTTTGATCACAGAATTTCCATGTCTTGAGTGCACAATTTCCATTTAAGGAGTGCAGACTTCTGAGCGGTCTGTTTAGAGCACCACCGCAGTTTTGAGTGCATTTTCTGATATGATCTTTGAGCACAAAATTTTGATTTTTTTTGCACAGAATTTCCATTTTGTGAGCGCTGAATTTCAATTTTTGCAGTGTTGGAATTCTGAAGCCAGAAGGGTCTGATTATTAACATACTTATGGATGGCATATATGTACAATTGTACATGGAAACCTCTCGGCAACTATATCATAATAAGATCACTTCCCCATGTTCCCTTAATGTTCCCACCGATACCAAAATTTCATTATTAATCACGTTAATGTTGCATAGTCTCGGAAATAAGACCAACTCACAAGTCACAACTAAGACCAGTTAACAACAGTTTTGTGGTCGGTCTTAATTCTCAGGTTAAGCTGAATTTATTTTAGACTATGAATATGAATGCATAAACAGGTGGTTATACTACTGTGCACACAGTCCACGGCAGGTTTCTCTATTATAGGAACATGTGCCTACACTAACGATTAGGAGTCTTTATCAATAGGACACATATGGTCACATATGGTAATACATGTATTAACTATGGTGTTCATCATTCAAGATCTCGAGACGTAATCAGCAATGCAAATCGAAAGATCAGTATTTATGTAATCGATTAGGAAAGAAATCACAATTCCCTATTGTCACCCATTAGCAAACAGTCGTATTTTTCACTTTAACAATAACATGTTTAACTCCGGAAAACAAATATTTGGGTATAACATGTGTAATATGCTATAATATTGATTTTTGGTACATAGGCTATACTGTAATGGTACTGTTGCCATAAATAGCTAATGGTCATTTGCTGTTCAATAACAAATCGTGATTTTCAGACAAAACTTAACATGGCGATAGCTGGCTTCCAGGCAGGGGGACCGCAATGGGTGGTTTTACAGATGCATGGATTGGCAAAAACGAACACTAGTTAATGTTCCGAGAAATTTCCCAAACTGAATACTGTAAATTCATCATTAATGTTCGCGGGTATTAATGTTTGCATTTTTGAGACAAAACCATGTTTGCAGGGATTAATATTTGCGGTTAGCTCAGGTCTTGTTAATTATCTAGGTACATGAATTATGTTTGCAGGTATTTATGTTTGCAATTTAAAGATGGTCGTGAATTTGCCAAATAAATTAATGAATTTACCTCCCAAATGAATTTAATGAATTTACGGTAATTTAATTAATATAACAATACTTTTTATGTAATTTAAATAATACATATATAACAAGGTCTAGATGAATTACTTTCTAAAGTAAAATACTTGAAACTAAACATACGTTAGAGTTCATTACCGTATCTTTTTAGATAAACTGTGATACAATATTCAATGAGACATGTTAATAAGATGCAACATCTCTATATTGCATATACATATATGCATGACTATAAATCCTTAATTGTGCTCACCACAAATCCTAATAAAACTTTAACTGCAGTAGAAAATGCCTTAAAAGACACACACACCCCCCCATAGCCATGGATATATGGTGTCTCAAGACAGGTGGTCTTTGGTGACAGGGTCAATTACACTGAACTGTAAACTTAATCCTGCCAGGGGTGTGTGGTCTTTTCAGACAGGTGGTCTCTCATGCCAGTGGTCTCTCAAGACAGGTTTCACTGTACAGTGGTCACACCCATAGTGGTCACTCTCAACAGAGGCAACCGTCTATAATATGGTCAAAAATCTTTGCCGCTACTAGTATCAGATGTGTTAATTATACTCCTCCAACTCACCAAAGATCACCTCCCTGATATGACCATAAATTTCCTGCCAAATAAGGCAGCATTATTATACAGGTAATACAGTGGAACCTGTCTTGACATACCGCCCCATTGGCCATAAAAATATGGTCTCTCAAGACAGGTGTTCGTTGGTGAAAGGTTCGTTTACATTGAAATGTAGGACTTTCTGCCAAAAACTAGTGGTCCTTCAAGACAGGTGGTCTCTCATGGCAGTGGTCTCTCAAAGAAAGGTTTCACTGTACTGTAATACTAAACTGAATGTGACTCTCAATCCTGTTGCATTAGGTACATGTAACTCTCAAAACTCGAGAGAGGCAGACGGCATGAAAACACCACATGCTCGGGTTGTAATGATCGACTCACTGTTTTTCCCCTTGACTCTGGTACAGCATTTCATCCTTTTCTTTCAGGAGAAGCTGTAGGTGTTTGATTTCTCTCTCGTACTCGTCCCGCTGTCCATTAAAATCGCTGTCCTGTTCCCGTAATCTGGACAAAAAAGCATGAAAGATTAACAGAAGTTTATGGATGCCTCCTAAAAATCGATATCCTGCATAGGATTAAAAAGCTGCTTTCTGTACAAGTGCTAGATCCTATAAAGAGAGCCACCCTCCCACATTTATTCCCTTACATGTACATGTATGTACTAGGTGTTCTGCACTGGGATTACAGTGAGATCTTACTCTGTGAACACCTTAGAAGTAAGACCTGACTTTCCCAGCTATACCAAACACTGTAAATAAAGTCATTTCAGGCACCTTTAAGCTTATACATGTAGTTTGATTCATGTGTTTCATTCATGTTACAAGTTTTGTTCAGTCATATTGGCTTATTGATTTCGTAGACTTTGAATCCCATTATTATTCAGCTGCTGTATAAAGTTGAACCTGTCTTACAAGACCGCCCCATTGGCCATAAGTAAATGGTCCCCCAAAGACAGGTGTTTTTGGGTGACAGGTTCAATTTTGAAATGTAGCTAGAAGCTTCTGCCAGGAATATGTGGACTTTCAAGATGGTGATCTTCTACAGAAGTGCTCTTTCAAGACAGGTTTCACTGTACTGGTCTCTCCAGATAGGTTTCACTGTATATAGGGAGACTCATTAGACCATGAAACAATCGTTTAGAAGACACTGTGCATTCACATGAACACACCATGCAATTACAATATCATATGACCATATAAATGTGCTTAGTGTATAATACATGGATGTACATGAATTACCTGGACAGTGCTTTCTCTAGTTTCTCTGAGGCTTTGTGCTTCAACAGCTACAACAAAAATGTAATGCGGCAAATACACAAACAAGTACAAATGAAACTAATTAAGCATGTAAGTTATAATAAAAGCGAATGTCAGAACCAAGGTATTGTGGACAAACTACTCAACCTGTTAATAATACCATTTTTATCACATGCTAATAGTAATAAATAAAGTAGTAAATAAAATAAACTTTTCACAGCAGAGCAGACATGAAACATGTCACAGTTGAACACTTATGTACAGATTTCCATTTTCTTTTTAGCAGGACCCAAATTTACCGTTTAATAATCTCTGCTAATAAGCTAGTTTTCTTACAATGAACTTGTTCAAATGATTGATTATTAGAAGTTATGTACAGTCAACCTATCAATAAAACCTTCAGTTTCTCCTCCATTTTCTTTTGCACGAGGTTTCCCTCGGCCAGCCTGTGCAGCACAGCTTTCTTCTGCTTGTCCCTGTCATGAGCCTTAATTATACAGCAGAGAAACGAGGGAACTACATTTGCATTGGTACACAAGCAAGGGGGCCTATAGTAAAGAAAGGAATGTTGGTATATATATTCATAGTATTTTTTTTTAATTTGCTTGATCTTTTTCTTGACCAAGAAAAGCTGAAGAACTAAATCCATGTATATGAGTCACATTATACACCAACAGCTACTAACATATAAAGTAGTCCCTGCAATTTAAGACCACCTGTTCAGCCAGAAAGATAAGCTCCAACTTGATGGTTGTCTTACTATGCAGAGATAACTATATTGAAAATATTTGAGTGGTATCATTATAATGACTGGTCTTAAAAGAGGGGGGGGGAGTTGTTAAATGTAGGGGTCTTACATTGCAGTGATTGCTCTACTATTTGACAGCATAAGCAGCCAAGATAGTATCTCCAGAGAACATTTAGATCTATGTAAAGATGGGCCTTTGGTGGTGACTTTTTAAACTGTTGAATCTGTCACTTGTTTCAGGAAAAAAAAAGGGTTCAAATTCCAGAAAATGAATTCTTTTTGATCTCAGCATCTTTTACAGACTGATGTATGGGGCTTGTGTACTGGTAATCATTTTGAGAACTATGAAAGCCCTTTGTTACTCACTGCCTGTGCCAAGGAATCCCTCTCAATGACCGTCTTCTCAGCCTGAAATACATGCATTGGACAGCTTAACTGTCAGCCAATCCATCAGGTAACGTTGGTAATACCATAATTTATCTGATAATCCTGCTTTCATCTGAGATGTCAATTAACTCACTGAAAGATGTGAAAAGATATAATTTACTTGAGGCATCAATCAGTAATACAAATTTTGGTTTTATGGATTCCATCAAGCAATTTTTAAAGGAAAAAAACAAAACAAAACAGAATGCACTACAACTGAGATTTTTTTCTAAGGTTCTTGATCCCCGATCTTGCAACCTTAATATCTTCTAGGCTAGAGGATCTTAAGTTCGAAACTGTAGATTTTGAGCACACAATATTTGTCGAAGTGACTGCTTGCCTTGGGTTCTAGGTTTCCCCAGGAGAGTAAAGATATAAGTTTATAATTTACATATTAAAGTGTGACTGAGATTTTAATTAAGATGTTCTACAACATGTACACTACTGGTCATGATTCTGTCCTTACCATACGCACTACACTAGTCAGATAGTGCTCAGCTGTCTTCTCTTTCACCTGAGACGCTTCCAGAGCCTTCTGTAGCAAAGCGATTTTCCTGCTCGACTTCCTAAAATGGCCAACCAAAAATCCACATATTATACAAATTCAAGTTAAGGCCTTACACCAAACCAATGACTGCATCTGTGGGATAGATCACACCAAGCTGTTATATGTACCACAATACAGGTTCTATTTTGGCTCACATACATACATTCAGGGAAATTCTCAAGAAAGGAAGTTTTATCAAGCACTATGAGTGCAACCTTAATGGCAGGTATCATACACTGCACCTATGCTGTTGATTCATGTAAATTACATGTATTGTTTGAGGGAACAATTAAGGCTTTAGCCACTATGGGTAAAAGCAAACCAATTCTTTTAGCCACATGATAATTCTTTTAGCATTTTGGCTATGTGGCTAATAGGTAGCGCTAGCCCAGCAAGTATGAAACATGTTTTGAGTTGAACTGTTCACACTTCGATGTTTTACTGTACAACCTTAACAGGAAAATTCTGTATTGTCAATACAGTCAAACCTATCTTGAAAGACCACTGCCATGAGAGACCACCTGTCTTGAAAGACCAGATATTCCTGGCACAACGTACCGCATTTCATTGTAGTTGAACCTGTCACCAAAGACCACCTATCTTGAGAGACCATATTTTAATGGCCCATGGGGTGGTCTTCCAAGACAGGTTCTACTGTATTTGTTTTTTTGTTTTTTTTCTAGAAATAAAAGTTCTGGTGGAATGTTTGACTGGTCCAGAACTGATTTCCCAGCCCTATCATACCTTTGCGATCGTGTCAATGCCTTCATCTCCACCTCCAGCTGCTTGTTCTCCTGTTTCAGGTCATTGACCTCCACTGACAAGCCTTTCTTCTCGGCAGCTATTAACTGAAAAAGCAGCGACATTTGTACTGTAGGCAAATACTTGACGAGGAAGGGGTGTGGGGGACAACAATGTTACCGGGGTAGATTCCAACCGAAGTTTTTTCGTGATACTCACAATAGTGCAACATTTCTTATTCTTTCAAAATATACTGAAAGGATTAGTATAGAACTGTCAGAATATTATTCCAGCTCAGAGCCCCTAAGGACTCTCTGCAGATGACATCCTCTCTAGAGACTGGGCTAGCGCTACTACTAGTCACATAGCCAAATACTAAAAGAATTCCCATTGGCTAAAATACTTGCTTTGCTTCTAGCCACAGTACATGGCTAAAGCCTGAACTTTTACCCCATATATACTGCATGCAGTTGCTGGTTTGCAAGAATCAACTGTACTATGCAGTCATGTACATGATAATTGTGTTTTGAGTTTATTTACACTCTGACAGCATGACTTTATAATCAAATGCATGCATGCATCTTGGTTTAGAATCTTTGGCTCCTTAAATATGATTGGATCAATGTCTTTTGCAAACATGTTTTGTGGCTCAACAAGTTTATTTGTGGCTAAAAGAATTATATCTCTTTTAGCCACAGTGGCTAAGCAGGAAATTTTCCCAGTGCCAGCGCAGAGAGATCGAGGACCCAAACAGTCAGCAGAGTGGCCTGAGAATGTACATGAGACATGCACAACTCTAATCATGCTAATCATGATCAGTCTGCATTATATGGCAGAACGGGTGTCAACTGCATATTTGCGTTATAATATCAAAAACTATCCAACAAAACAGGAGTGAAAATATATGCATGCTTTAATGGAACCGATGTTTATATGATGCTTAGCATGCTTACAGACATCTCTCTGAAAGTGTATTCAAAATTAGTTCGTTCCCAAACCCTGTACCTCACTATACAATGTATACATGTACATATACAGGTGACACATGTCATGTTTCCTCCATTACATGATTTAACAGCAGGAATTCAATGTTCAGTAAATTTTTCTCCACATTTACACGTATCTCAATATTGCAGAATTGAACTTACATTCAGTTTATTGTGAATATTTTCGACTTCGTTGGAATGTTTGTTCCTCTCATCCTCAAGACTTCTGAAAAAAAAGAGCCAATACAAAAAGAACTTCAATAAAATTTGTACCCATTATTTATTGTCCACTGGAAGCCTTGATAAAAATTCACTTTTGAAGTACATTTCATTTCAAAATGTAAATATCCAAACGGGAACATTATGAAACTTTTTATATAACATTGTGCCCTGTTAAGTGATTTCCTGAGAACTAGGTTAACAGCTCTCATTTTTTTTCTTGTACACATATTTAATTTATTAAGAGTACCATAATAATACTGCTCTATAATAGTCCACACAGAGACTTTTGCATGATTTGCATATATATCGAAAAATACATTCTAATAGTACCTGCGACTTCAATTGGAACTTTTATCATGTTTATGATATCTATCAACCATGGATAAATCATTTTTATAAACGTCTTGCCCATTTCCAAAGTTCTTTCTGGAAATAAAAGTAAAAAATATATATATACATATATATATATATATATTTAAAACAAAATGCCATGTATTCCTACTGTTTGTGCTGCGTTATGGACACATAATGCTCCTCCATCGCCTGTTTGGTCTTGTTTTCGATCACGGCGGTATCGTAATCTCTTTTCAGCTTGCTCAGCCTCTGTTTGAGTTCCTGCACTTCCTGGTTGTGCTCGGAGCTCTCGGATTCTGCAGCCACCAGCCTGTGTGACAGCTTGGTTACTATGGAAACAATCAAGACAGTATACAATTACACTACATACAAAGAGACAGCAAAATAGCTTTAATACTTAAATGGGGCTCCATGTAGGTCTCTCCCCCCTTCAGGTTGTCAGGTCACTTTTTAATCGTAAATGTATACAGGTCATTAGGTCACACCAGTGGTGGAGCACATTATGGTCGCAATACACTTTTCCATCGTACCACACCCTGACACGGCTCGTGTGTCTTGGTCCGTGTGTTCGCTGCTGCTTTCAGGTTATGTGGGACTGTACAGGGGAGTGGTAGTACAGTTGAGTAGCCGGTAAGTCCACTTTTCACATGCACAGGGGCATAAATAATGGCTGGAATTCCAATTTAGGTGAGCAATTTTAAGGTTGCAGATCATGGTCTTAAAATATAAGTCCATTTAACACAGAGTGGCACTTTGGGACTAAATGAAATGGTCTTATGATCAAGGGTGGTCTTAAAATAAAGGGTTGTAAAGATAGGGACTACTGTATTGTCAAAGTGTTACTGCATAAATTAATTATATGACCCAGCTTACAACCTAACTAACCTTCCTGTACATGTGCGCGGTGCATGTCATGTGACTTGTTCTGTTGCAGGTCCAGCTGTTCCATGAGCAGCTGATTTTCCTCCAGCACCAACTTACACTGTTCCTGCAGCTGTCGCCTAGAGAGCAGAAATGACACATTTTCTAGCGTATTTTCAAACAGTGATCATGTAATTAACCTCTAAGGGAAAATTAAGTATACATATATTAGGCTGCCCCAAAACTAACAATAAGCTAGTCCGTGGCATATATACAATTTTACATGTACGTTGTCATGGTTTTGTAGCAAATCCCCAAGCCTTTCTCAGGAAGCCTTTGAATACCGGGAAGCTTGTGAACAGCTTCCCGGTATTCATACAAAGCTCTCAACTACAGCAACAATGAGATTGCTAATATGTGTTTAAACAATACATACCTGTACACATCAACTTTGCAGCCTGTCATGGGTGATCACTGTACAGTAGCTTTCCTCTCATATTTCAATGTATTTAAGTGTAGCATGAACTGTAGAATGAACTGTAGAATGAACTGTAGCACATTTTGTGCACAAATCTTACTCAGGTTCTCTAGGTACATATACAGAAAAATAAGCATATGGCGGAGCTTGAATTCATGATCTGACATGATTGAGAATCCAAAGCCTTTTTACTACTTGGCCAATGGTCCTTCCTAATAAATAGTTATAAATAACAGACATTACATAAAAGTTACCAGGTCCGAAAACCTACCACTCTGTCATGCTAGTCGGCCCTGTCACTTCCGTCTGCTCCAGACGTAGATGAAGTCTTTGGTTCTCCTTCAGGATCTCCTCAATATGCTGACTAAACGTATCCAGATCACCCTGAGAGGTCAACAGACAGCGACCAGATTCATGCTACAGTGACCAATGGCATGTAATTCATTGAAACCCCCTCTATTTTATTTAATATGTTTATTTAAAGCTCAATGCCATTATTTATTGACAAAATAGAATATTTATCAATTGTCTTTATCATTATTACTGTTATTGCTACTGATACGGTTCCATACGTAGAAAGCAAAGTTTTCAGAAAAGTGCACTAGGCACTTTATATACTTCACATTAAAATACCAACATATGCTTTAAAATATAGGATCATTATCAAATTGTCAATGCATAGAATTTGATATACAATGATCAGATGATATAGAAGTCATACATATATAGTCATATGTATTTGTTTGAGTTTTAATATACTACATGGTAATATATATTCGAAAGGAGTATAGCAGCATAGTATGTAATGTTACATTCATGTACATGTATTTTATTTCTGTGCCAATATATGGATGCACAAAGGACAATACAGGAAGCATTCATTAACCTGTGCAGTCAAGCATGCAGTTTTTCTTATTCTGACGCAATACATGTACTATGTACCTTACAGTCCCTTAACATCTCCTCTTTTTCTCTCAGTCGATCATCATACTCCAGAAACAATGGTGCCAAGTATTTGGTGTTGACCTGATAGCAAAATTGATGGTAAATACAATTATAATTTTTCTTTGCATTTAAATGTTTTTGGAATTTGAAACTACGATATGAACTTTGAAACTACTGACAGCTGTATACTGATACAGTGGAACACATGAAAAGGTGACAACCAATACACAGTGCAGTTTAATGTAGAGAAAGGTTTCACTGTACTACCACTAAATTTTTTAATGTACCAGAAGGAAATGACGTGTACTTTATAAATTAATTTAACATTGTTATTTGACTCGAAATAGTTTTAAAGTTAAGTTTCTAAGCTAGGTAACAGCCTACTTAAACCACAAAAACTTTGCAGACATTGAAGTAGAAGACCTACCAGCCATGACGGTTTGGGTCCTTTTATAGGCAACCCTGGCAGTTCTTCTTTCTGAAAGCAAATTCCAGGTGACTGGCTGTGGCATACAATTCATGACTTGTATATGTATAAACATTTCTGGATGCATTTGTTCATCTTTGCTCGCCAAGGTCTGCAAACGCTTCTGCCTTGGAAACTGTTTGTGTGCTTCCCAGCCCATGCAATGAATATTCATAAAGCTGGTTTACACTGTTAAATATGCAGTGACTTCCAGAACAATGACACTTTTAAGTTTGTGTGATGTCGGCGGCTCAAAAGTAGGAAAGTTCCTGGCTCAGTTGCCTAGACCCTTCAAACGAATTTGCATATGCCCGCATGGCTGCTGAGCATGCATTTATTAGGAAACATATACCAATTAACAACTGTAGTAACAGATTATATACAAATGAGTATTTTTTATAAAAAAAGTGAGTATTTCCCTCCTACCTCAGCTGAAGAAAGTGGTCTGAATTTGGTTTGATATTTGCCAAGCTCTGAGTTGAGGCGATGCACTGCAGATTTTAAGGTCTCACATTCCTTCTTCAGTTTAGAAACCTGGCTCTTTGAACCACCATCTATGAAAAATGAGAACAGTGTGTACAATCAATCACCATTGCAAATAGTTTACAGACATTGTGTCATTTTGGATTTAGTTTTAGTGGTGGATATTGTGGTTTAATACAGTGTTAATTGCTGTTATGCATGGCTACAATTACCTCTCAGCCAACATGCCAGATCAAAATACTAGATGTAATAACACCATACAGCAAGAGCTGTGATTTACATTTAATTCCCTAATTTTCCTATAATCAGTATAAGGTTAATATATGGTTTACCTATGTAATAAATATTAAATATCTGAAGGTAAGTGTGTTGAATTTCCTAACTAATGGCACCCTGAAACAAGGGAATACTGCAAACACAGTAGTCGATCCCGACGATTTACGACTCCATTTTAAGATATCCCTCTATTTTAAGACCATCCCTCAGTGATGCCATGGTTATATTTCCAAGATAAGCATCCCTTCATTTTAAGACCACCTTCAATTTACGAGCACTATTGTCTGTCTGAATGGGTGTTCATGGCTGTACACGTTACCATCCTCCCTGTAAGAAGCAATCCTCTTCAGCGAGCTGTTTTCAACTTGCAGCTGGTCATTGAGATCCTGCAGCTCCTTCTTCTCCTCGCTGAGCAGCTGCAGCTGTTTCTGCAGGGCCCCAATCACGTCGTCTTGACGTCTCAGTGTCTGGTCTGTCACACCTGGTGAAAAAATATGATCGACTTAAGGTCTGTTTATATACCAGGTATATACATGTGTATAATAGTTTTCTGAAACTCTCCTAATAGGTGTAACTGCAATGCTCCAAACAGTACAGTGGAACCTGTCTTGAAAGATCAACCCTTATCCATCAGAAAAATATATTGTCTCTTAAGACAGGTGGTCTCTGGTGACAGGTTCCATTGTATTGAACCGTAGGTTTTTTTTCCAGAAAACTGTCACAGTGGTTTTTCAAAACAGGTAGTTTCTCATGGCAGTGGTCTCTCAAGAGAGATTTCACTGTAGCACAAATTGGTAAAATTTAATACTCGCTCAGAGCTATCAGACAAAACATTAATTTCGACATCGACTGAATATTGCTTAATAAATGGATGCAATATTTGAATGAAATACGAGGCAATTTAGTGACGTAGCAACAAACAGCTAAACAATAAATAGCATGAACATGGTAAAAATCAGCTATCACAAGTCAGACATGTATCTTTAGTTGAAAATTGCCAAAGGTGCCACCTCTGCTGGATGAAATACAAAATTTAGAATTAAATTTAGAGAACTACAAGAGGCCCACAGGCTTGAACGCTCTGATTGCAATATGTCTTAATGTCAAAAATTGGAAACGACCTCAGACTGACCTTAAACACTTACCCGTCAATACACTAAATACTTACCCCATGAGTTCCATACTTTTAGCCCATTTCACTCTACGATCAGCCGTTTTCAAGATACAAGGTTGTTGAAAATTGGAAATCCACTAAGTGACCTCAAAATTAATTGGAATATAATTGGATTGATGCTTATGAAAAATACTATGATAGCAGAGCCTCCATCTTGCAAACAGCACCCCTTACTCTGGGTCTCCTGAAGCAGTGACCCCATCGCCTGCGCGTCAGCCTCTTCCGGTTTCTGGGTCGCCATCATCGCCTGTTCATTCATTCGTTTCATGAACTCCTGTTGTACGCGCTGCTGCTCCTGCAGCTGCTGTGCCAACATGGCAGTCTGCTGCTGCAACGCAGTATTCTGCTCCTGCAGCATCTGCAGCTTCAGGGAACCTGTGTGGCTCAGATCTGAAATGAATATTAACCCCTTGGATAGTGCCAGCACATGTATGCATTAACATAGTTACTAAGCTACTTTATGTATACTATACTACTTTACATATACTAGTGGCAACTGTTACCGTAGGTATAAACCTAAGTTGTTCCTATCTGGCAAGTGACCAAGCAGTTTATAAACATGATAAAGGCCCCTGGGCCTCTTGTTTTTCAAACCTTATAAAATTATCTGTAACCCTATAACCACTGGTACGGGCAGGGCTGAACCAATTAGGATCCTAAAGACAGGAAAACACAAATATAAGTACCAGCAGTATATACCTATTGATTTTCTGCTGACAGGAGAGGCAAACGTATGTCTTTCAATGATCTGGGCTTCGATCTGCTCTTCGACAGAATGACTTGTTTCCTGATGCCTCCTTCCACTACCGCCACTGCTGCCGCCAGTAGTGCGGAGGCTGGGGTGTCCGCCAGAATTTCGTAAAGTGCTCGCCGGCGGTCCTCTTCCATCGTCTTCATCAAATCGGACGGGGCTTACGCTGCGACGCAAGGTGCTGTCAGGGGTAACAGTCCCAAGGCTCGGGCTGCGGCGGCTGCCAGAAGGAGATCCAGAATGGGACTAAAAAACAACACAAAAAAATAAAAAGAAAACAAACAATTCTTTATGGGACCAAGCATTTAGAACACACAGCTCCAGAATCTATACAACTTCCAGAGGGTACATTTTAATTAAAACAGCAGGTGTTAGGCAGAGTTATCTTATTCCAAGTGTATTATTTCAGAGACTGTAATTAATACTGTCTCTTAAGATAGATTCTATTGTATTGCATCTTGATCCGAACTCACAATGATCCTTATCAGTATATTAAGGCACATATTGTTTGTTATAAACAAATGACAGTTATAATTACTTCTACATGTGCATATATATGACATACAGATGTAAATTCACTCTAAGGTACATGTATGTTGTTCTTCAGGGCTATCTAATCAAGCTAATGGTGATGATTTTTACTTAAGCTACATGTAGCTTTCCACAAAACATTTCTTATTTCTTGTCACTATATATAACAGAAGACTTACCCTAGGTCTACGCTTTATGCTACTTTCCTCTGGTTGCATGAATGCTTCCACTTCAAAATCACGGGCATGAGCTGCATCAGAAATTCAGACAATGTAATACTAATGAGTATATTAGAATTCAGACAGTGTAATGAGTGTATCAGAAATTCAGATCATGTAATTACCAGTACATGTACACATGTATGTAATGAAGTTCATAAACCTATTCGTGTCTATAAAATGTCTGTAAATGTTAAGATCTATAAATCCACATGTACAATGTATTATATATACGGTAATACTAAGTAGTGGTAAGATATCAGACTGTCAGTAAATGAAAACATGCACAGATGCAAAAACAGATTACTTGATAGCAAAAACCCTATGTAAAAGAAAAACCTGGTAAAATCAAATAGGATTTTCATTATAAGATCATTATGAGTCCTGCATCTGATACTTCGGAAAACAGAAATGGCAATCGATAGTATTGATGCTTTAACATATTTTATTTTCTTATATCGACAATCTGTCGATTCATCGATCAATCACTACATCTCTACTACATGCACATATACAGGTGTACATGGATGATGCAAAGTTTGATACGAGGCCTATACCCAGATATGGTGAAGGCGTTCTGGAGATATCCGTGTCAATTTCATCATCAGCAAAGCCGTCTGGAGGGCGGGGAAGACCAGAAGTGCCAGGGAAGCCATTGGGACCAAAGCTGTAATAATAAAGGTAAAAGTTGTACAATGATATACATGATGCAAAAATGTTTATACATGCACTCTGTGACCCTGTATACTGAAAATGGGTTACCGGCTATAGTTTTGATACTTGTATGTGCAATTGTGATTATAAGAAAACAGAGGTTTTTTGCAACAAAATACATTCACAATCAAATTACTGGTAAAGGTCAATTGAAATACATGTACGTGAGAATTATCAATTAAAATGAACAGTAAATCGGGGTTCCTATTGCAGATTGGTACATGCATATTTGATAGAGTTTTTTTATTTTTACATATTACGTGTTACCTTAGGGCATAAACAGTATACATTTACAAAGCTTGGGTTACTGCAAATACCTCTAGAGGTAAGTTATTTCTGATAAAGTGCAAAGTACAGTGGGTATGTGTGTACCAATTTCGATGACAAAATATATAATATCATTATAATCATGTAAATGGCTTAACTTGAATAAATCTTAGTATTGATAATACTACCAGTAATATTACTAATTGATGTGTAATAACCTATGTAGTTTAATATTATGAAGCTGGCTGCATAACAGATCAATGTATGTATTCTGAATCGGGATAAATAAATCACAGGTAGCGGGTACTGTAAATTCATTAATGTTTGCAAGGGATTTATTTGGGGAATTTCGCGACCATCTTTAAATCGCAAAAATAAATACCATCCAAACATAATCCATGTACCTAGATAACAAACAGCTGAGCTAGCTGGAAATATTAATCCCTGTGAACATGATGTTGTCTCAAAAAAAGCAAACATTAATCCCCGTGAATATTAATGAATTTACAGCACATATACATATAAGGAATCAGAAGATGGTAAATTTCCAGAAAACTGTTACATTTCTTAACAAGGTTAATATACTTAGTAGGCTACTCAAACAATATTTACTGGAAATGTTGCCGGAACAAAGAATTCTAACATACTACTAACAATACACTAAGCTAATAAAAGCACAAAGAATATGTTATTTTGTAGCCGCACATGAATGAAATTAAATTATTCCAGTAAGAGTGAAAGCATGCAGTGTCTATAATCAGGATACAATGTAATAACATGCTTTTATCTTTCCAAAACAAGAAAACAAATTAGGTGTACTATGCTGCGTGCAAGCTACATGTATTAGGGCAAACCAAGGATTAGGGAAGAATGGATCAAGATTATTATGCAACATGTGCAATGGCCCCTGCAATTTAACCTCCTTCCATTTAAAAATTCAGTCCATTTTTTAGGACTGGTCATCAGTGACACCACCCATACTTTTTAATATAAATATCCCTCCATTTAAAGACCACTTTGAATATAACACTGTATTTTTCTGGTTGAATAGGTGGTCTTAAATGACAGGGGCCGCTGTAGATAATCCTGTAATGTGCCTTAACGGGACTTAATTTTTAAGTGTGTAAATTATAATCATGAATTATGACGTACCACTTTACAAAGTTTACGGCTCTGCACTTTTAAAAGTCCATACCATGGGTTTGACAAAATAAGTACATATAGATGATTGTTGCATGTGAAGGGTTTAGTAGCACATGTAGTGCTGGTAAGCAGATTACATAGTTACATAGAAGCAGTGTAATGATACAGCCCAGACCAAATTTTTTTCTAAAGAAAAGAGTCATGGTTTGAAGCGTGGATGGAACATCAATGCACCCAGTAATTGGCAAGTACAATGTAAAAATGTTGAAATTATGCTACCGATATATCAAAGGAAACAGTGAACTGGGAGAAGGTGATATACATGTACAGTAATGCAACATTGTACCAATATGCACAAATATATCTGATATCACAAAATATAATTATTCGGCTGGACCAAGTAAATAAATACCGTGAACATTGGCATGATTGCTGCACATAATGCTTTCATGTCGACGATCAATGCTTTACCATTACCTCTTGAAAAGTTAATGGTTATGCATCCGTAAGCTCTTAGCATGCTTATAGGCAACAGGGAAAAAACAGGAACAAAAACCTTGATTCTGAAAATCAGCCACTTTTAAAACAGTAACAATTAATGCATGCACAATTTGGTAGATCACATCGGTGATAATCATGATAATTGCAGGACAAAATCTGTGAAACACTGGTCCCAAAAAATTTCATGTATACACATGTCTTTTATCTCCTACCTATCATCTAAACTATGCAGATCGTCCTCATAATCATAAACACTGGTATCCGTGTCTTTATCTTTGTCCACTATAGTCACATCGGGAGTGGCGACAAGTTGACCAAGAACACTGCTGTTTAGCAAGGCAGAAGTCAGTCCGAAAGATTTGGGGAATGTTTCAGTGGTTGGAACTTGTGGAAGAGGAGTGGCTGACACTCGGGGAACTGCTATAAGAGCAGATGGTGGCAATAAGGCGGACGCAATATATCGCTGAAAATGTGTTTCGGGGAGGACAACAAAAAGAGAATATTAAGAGAAAAAAAAGTAAGATACAGAACATTACTAGAAGTGAACAGAGATACAAGTAATGATGCACATATACCAAGAACGAGAAGAATAATTACTTTATGTGCCTCAAATGCCATGCCCAGCATTGGAAATGGGATCTGTTGTTACAATGAGTACCGGCCTCTGTTGGGTGCCAGTATCACGATTATGACGTGACAGAGCATAGCATGACTAGGCAGTACAGTGGTCTCTGCAATTTAAGACCCCTCTATTTAACAATTCCCTGCATTTTAAGACTGGATATCTGTGACACCACTTGTATACTTTCAGTATAAATATCCCTCTATTTTAAGACCACCTTCAATTTAAGACCATATTTTTCTGGCTCAAAGGGCAGTCTTAAATCACAGGGACCACTGTACTATACATGTACCTTATCCCACATTGTCTTACGTATCACATGTAGCTGTATCATTGCTTATGATGCACAGATGTTTATGATGTTTCAAATTCTGCCAGGGGTCCGTGGCCTGGAGCCACGGCATAAGAGTTACGGTTTGACACCGATTTAGGTGATCAATATATTACTACAATATAGGTCTATCGCAAACACAATTTTTGGGTGCAAATTAAGAAATGACTTTGGGAACAATGGCAGCTGCTGATGAATGGATTCACAGAGCAAGGGGAACGCTGTAAGTACTTATTATTGCGGGAGAAGATAAGTTTAACTGCAAAAAAAAAGTAAATGTCATTTTTAGAATGGGCACACCTGTGTTGACAGCACATTACTACTGGTACTGCTTGTGATAGCCAGGGCATATAACGTTTTAACATGAGCCATATACCGGTATGCACATGATTGCATGAAAGGAAAAAAGAGTAGTATCATGGCTATAAAGTCAATCAGATTGCCGGAAATATTAGGTGCAGGAAACATCAGCTAACCTGTAAAATACATAATGACGAAACAATTGAATGTAAGTCTAATCCCTTTATTAAATTAAAAAAATCTGTAACATGTGCAATATGTGCTATAATCCACTTAGTCTGAACTTGAGTGAGCGCAGTGCGCTTGGTTGATGGGTAGAACACTCGACTTCAGACCACTGTGGGTCCCGAGTTCGAAACCTGATGTTTTCAAGTATGGGGCATTTTCATCTCATTGCCCAGCGCCTGGACCGTCGCTCATAAGACCCTGGCTGTTAAGAAGTGATGTTAACTGTATAAGAAGCTTTCCCTAAAATACCAGGACAATGCAAGGTTTCCTTCATTGTGTTTGGCCTCTTGGG
>JAAUYG010082263.1_pt1 | contig 19765 bp, 12 predicted proteins | sample 7278091 | NCBI WGS metagenome assembly JAAUYG01 (sample SAMN14350201, study PRJNA611818) | marine sediment metagenome | isolation source: surface marine sediment (0.6m) | place: French Polynesia: Moorea | collected 2018-08
CCCCCCCCCCCCCCCCCCCCCCCCCCCCCCCCCCCCCCCCCCCCCCCCCCCCCCCCCCCCCCCCCCCCCCCCCCCCCCCCCCCCAACACCATATTGTAAAGTTCAGTACAGAAAAGTCTCCTTGCTAAACTGTTGTTCTAATCTAGTTTTTACTCCCATGTTTATTTTTTTTCCCATAATTAGCCATACAATTAATTCACTAACAAACTGAACATTGTAACATGTGACTATACACATACATACAAATTTTGTATACACAGCAATTGGCATACATTAATAATCATACAACAAAAATGTGTTTTGTAAATTTTACATATACATGTATCTTAATGTCCCACGTATTGATATCATTTGTCCTAAACTAGCAAAAATACACAGGAATGCTAGACACACTCTCTTCATTTTAAGGTTGTCATAAATTTCAATAAATTAAACCTACATATACTTGTAGACTTTGCTTCAACATAGATCTATCTAAATATCAACAAGTAAGAATGGAAACATAAAATATAGTCTAATGGTACCTGAAATGAACACAGCTCTCAGTCATACATTAGCTACTACATCTGAATATCACTTTTACATTCATCGTTTAAAAGTGCATTTATTACCATGGTTATCCCAACTGCATACCTTATAAAGCACACCAGGCAGGCACAAGGTGACCAGAGGCATAGCACAGATTTCAACCATCGCTGAATTAACCATTGCATAGGCAACAGCTAACATACCGTACGCATCAAGCACTTTCTATAAATATTCAAGGAATGGAATGGATGGCCACAATTGGTTTGGAGTTTTATGTAAGCAAATACAAGAAAATAGAAAATGAAACGAAGGCTCAAAGAAACAAGTGACTTCTATGATAGAGAATGTTGGTGTAACTTTGACTAAAATCTCTCTAAGTTGAACGATTTGTGCAGTCTGTAGTGGAATGTATCGAATATCACATATCGCCAGGTATTTAACCCTATAATACGAGACAGAATGGAATGTATACTTAAGAATATGCCTCAACAATATCACTCATTATCATTATCACTATCTCTTCCTAAGAGACTGTACTAGAAGGAATGATCTGCCAGATACCAGTTCAATAACCTTTTTAGCTTTTAACAGTTTTCCCAACCAGTGGGGCACAGACTACAGTCTACATGCAGTTACAACCATCCCAGATACAGGGCTATAAAAAAGTCAATATCGAGCAACTTCATAACACCTTCAAATGCATTTCTATTGATATATATATAGTATTACAACAGTACAAAGTGTGACACAAACAAACCTTACCAGATCATTCTACGCTGTACACATTACCAACAGAGCTCTCACAGAGATAAAGCAGTGAAATATTACCATGTATATGTTCGCACAGCATAGGCAATTACGGCACGTGTAAAGGTTACATTTACTAAACCACAATGCTGGCCAAGAAAGGCTTTTACAAAAAAGCAGAAATTGAATTTGAGTATATAAAACATGCCAAGCATATTTGCAACTTCTCAATGTGTGGATGGATTCAAAAGTTCTTGAGAGTGGAGCTTAAATCTACCAGGTTCTCTTCTGCTATCACATGGCAGTTGAGCGGCCTGAGCTTTTGCTGTGAGAACAATCTGAAACACTAGTCTATGCAGGCTGGTCCCAATACCACATACAATAGAGACCTAATCCTTCAATCAGTATTATTTCTGTACACCCAATTTGAGCTGCAGGAACTTGGATGTCACTTGCAGACGGACCTGCTGAAGGTACTGCAGTCCACCGTGTTGGGCCCACTCATCCTCGAATTCGGATTCCAGGATCTCTGCACCTCGCTTGCGAGTGAGTCCTGTCTCCTCTAAACTCAGCTCGCACATCTTCATATCATCAACACCTGGCAAACACAGGGTTCTAACAGATTAGAGATTGATTACATAAATGAACATATTTTCTTTGCATTTAGTTTAACTGTACACGACTACTGACACTGCATCATGTTAAATGGTTACTGCTTCAATGTATATACCTTCATATCCCCCCCACCATGAAAAAAAGAATTTTCATGGATAGTCAACATTGCAGGCTTTTACCATTCTACAGCATAGAAATTAGACACAAATAAGTACTGTATGTATATGTATATAAAGCAGTACAAAAATAACCTGATAAATCACCTGGCTTGATAAGAGTAAAATGCTGTAAGTCAAACCTGATGTGAGAAGAACTGGTTGTTTGTTAGGATGTAGCTCCATCTGCCTGGCAATCCACTTTCCATCGAAGTGAGCATACCACCAGCCTTTCTCCTGGCCCTCATCGCGGTGCTGGTCAGCAGGCCTCACAAACGGAATACGGAAATAGCGCTGGGCAGCCTCCGCGGCTGAGTCGGATTTGGCCTTCTTAGGGGCACTCACAGATGGGGCAGCACCAGCTAAAGAGGAAGTGGGACATAATGTCAAACCTGCTCTAAAGACCACCTGCATATAAGGGCCACCTGCTTACAAAGACCACATTTTACAGGTGCACAGGGATATATTTTCCAAATTGGTATTGAACCTGCGTATATAAAGACCACCTGTGTACAAGGACATTTTGTTGGTCCCTAAGGTGGTCTTAATATACATGTACAAGTTTCACTATATATATAACGGGAGGCGGCACCTAGGCTTGCTCATCATGATATGCCTACCAAAATTTACTGCCAAGTTTTCATAAACCGGAAAAGTAAAAGCGAAATGTTTAATGACGATTATAACAGTGGACTACATCATTTGATGATGCAGTGGTCCCGGCAATTTACGACACCCTCCATTCCCTCAATTTTAAGACCACCATCAAATAACCCCACTGATATTTTCAACATAAATATCCCTTCATTTTAAGACCGCCTTCAATTTAAGACCACATTTTTCTGGCTGAATAGGTAGTCTTAAAATGAAGAGACCACCATACTGAAAAAAATATTTGTGAAGTGGGAACATAGGACTGAAGTCAAACCTTTTGCTGTGACTTTAAATGTTTTGTTTTTCTTTGTCTCCAGTGGTTTTGGATAACATACCATCCATGACTGCCTTCGGGGCACGATCTTCAGCAGCATTGGTTACTCGCTTCTTGTTTTTCGTCTTCCAGGCATGGTACACCTTGAGTCTACGGTGGAACTCGATGCGGCAAGCTTCAAGGAGTTCCACATCTGAATGGGAAAAAAATGTATTTGTAGAAAATTAGCTATCATAATAGTGCCAAGAAACAAATTATCCAATTCATTTGGTCTAGCATCATGTGAACTGTGTTTTAACACTGAATGAACTATGCTTCACATTAGTATTCAATCTCTAAAAGTCATATGTATATGTACCCCTGGCTACCAGAAACCCCCAATTTTTTAAAGTATTCGGTTTGGCACAGTTGGCAATGTAATGGGGCCGGGCTGGTCACATCCCTGTGCCCCATGTGGACACCTTAACCGCTACGCAAACTGGGCTGGTTCGAAGCTACATGTATACAATACATTATTGCACTGACGAATTTTGTTATCACAACAACAACACTTTTATTAGGCATTTGGCACTGGTGCATTTATACACAAACCTACATGGGATTTGTTCTGTTTCTAAAAATTTACACATGTAATCTCTTGTGGCTAGGAAAGGTACATCGCATCACTCCTAACAACATGTACATTTCTTACTTGTGTTTCTGCAGCATGTACTATACCTCTTTTTCATATAGGTACATACAGTAGTCCTCCTCCCAAAAGACACATCTTCTGCCAAACAATTCTGTCCTATTACAGTCTGAGGTGTCGTTTTGTGAGTTGGAGCATCACTTGTACTCATGGCACTTGTTGCCAAGCCATTGTGTCCTTTCTCGAGGGGTGTCCTTTCTCGAGGGTGTCCTTTAAGAGAGGGACCACTGTACTGAGGTAAAGATGCCTGTCCAACCATGTATATACAGTGGTTCCTCTTTTAAAGGACACTCTCTTGAGGGGACACCCCTCTAGAAAGGACAAAAATTCTTGGCAGCATGTACAATGAATGTATGTTATACTCCCTCTCACCAAAGGACACCTCTCTCATAAGATCAGAATTGTTTGGCAGAAGGCATGTCCTTATTAGAGGGGGATTGCTGTATACTATGTATATGTTGTGGCCACCTACCACAGGAAGTATTAATGGCATCTCGCAGCTCAGCATACTTCCACTTGGACAGATCATGTTTCTTTTTGGCCGCTTCTTCTTGCTGACTACGCACTGCGCTGGACCTGGACAAGGAGAGATATACATAAGGGAGTAAGTGGTCTGAGACAATGACAATATCTCTGCTGCATCTGCAAAGTAAACAGGTATTTCAGCTTATCCTTTGGTGTGATTGTAATGGTCAGCTGTTGTAGCATGTCTGCAAAAAGGAACAAAGATTGCAGCCTTGTGATTTGATTGAAACTCAGGAGGCATCACCTGGTCAGTAGCGGCAGCTGTCGAGTGAGTTTAACAGTAGTGACATCATGCAGTGAACCTACTACCAATACCACTACAACAACTGCTGACACAGAGAATTCTATACAGGGACAGATGTCCCTTCAGACAACACAGACAGAAAAGACAATGGATTTGGGTCGTGACAGTTAAAACACAACAAAACATAACCATCTGTACATATTTATGTCAAATATAATGGGTACACAAAAGTATAGGTTAGATAATGTTAAATGTCCAATATTAGACAATGTTAAATGTGCAATGTTAGACAATGTTAAATGGCCAATGTTATACAATGTCAAATGTCCAATGTTAGACAATGTTAAAATATTTTCTTTTTATCCACACTGGTAATTAATTAGCAAGGTAATACAGTAGTCCGCCTATAATAAAGTCACATTATTTTGCAATTTTTTGCCAAGAAACTGTAGCAATATCACAGAGGTGCAGTGGCCATATTTGAGGGGGGGGGGGGCTGCATAAAGTGGCTGTTATGATAAGAGAGGGAGTACTGTATATTGCTAATTAAGATTCATATTAGACCTATAGCTGGTGAAACACACACGAGTATAGTCTGAATCCCCTGTTATCCCCCGATTTCAAACCTGGTGAGCACTGGTCGCCCATCAGCCCCTGTCACTACATCTGGCCACCGAGAGGAGCCACCGTGCACAGAGGCCGCCCTCTGCTGAGCTGTGTACATATCACGTATAGACTCGGGCCATGTACTGACCCTGAGACGGGAACGAAAGCATTTGCTGTGTAACAGAACTTCAGACATACATGTAGTGAGATACTGAGAGCAAATGGCCATACCACAGAGAGATAAACACCTGTCTACAAAACACTATCTATTTATATCAATTTGTGTTATTTTTTCAAGATTTTATGAAAAAAGAATGTAATGAAAGTTGCATTATGGAAATAACCACCAAGATTTTACTTGTACCAATGCTGGTCCTTTAAAACTACATGTAGTAACACGTCTGCTGTAACTTTTTTTGGTGCAAAGATAATATACTATCAGTACATCTGCTTGCTAAATAACAGTTTTAGCACAATACTAACAGTTGAAACACAAATGAAACCTGTGTTAACATACCGGATACATGTATATTAAAAATCAACTAGTATTTGTGACATGCACACTTTTTACAATTTTTTAAACTACTGAAAAACTTCGGCAAAACTGTCTGTTTTACAATCTTTTACTCAAAATTAAGTCCGAACCTTACACAACAATACATCTAAGCACTATCATCTATCGTGTATAATAAGCCACACCCACACAAGACTTATGAGTTTGCCTTAGTGAAAACTACTGAATGATATGCACACAGAATCAATTACCGGGTAATAATGAATAGAGAAAATATCTTAAAATTGATAGGACGTATTAAGCTAATATGATGGTGATTTGCACTAAAAGTAGTGGAATTTATTGTAAAAGTAGAGAAGCTTTTGCTTGGTATAATTTTGTCCACACAATTTTCAGGTCAGACCAGAATTAACACACAGGGTACTGATATAAATTAGCGATTATAAAAATTAAAGATCAGGAAAATGTCTGTCATATTTGTGGATCATATACTGATGGATATACATTGTACACACAAAATGTCATGACCATGACTGATCAGAAGGACACCCCCTTCAACTGTGTAGTCTAGATAGGGAAAATTCAGTCTGCTCTATTGAGCTACAGATAAAGAGGCAATAGGATTTCAAAATGAAAGATATACTGTAGGAGAAAGGCCAGAGAAAATCAACCCCAAGACTGCGCACACACGTCAACCTGAATATCACCATACACATTTTAGTAACACCCATTATAGGCCAGTAATATCGAGTGAGATCACCTGAAAGAATCAAATTATCTCACGCCTTAAAACAAACTGGCAACAGCTTAACTGCGTAATAACTTCCTATTGGAAGCGGTTGAAATAAATTATTTAGGTGTCAAAAGAAAACTGAAGTATGCTTGCCTGGCCATGACAGCGCTATTTCTGCTTCCAGTAAAATAATGGTGGTGGTGGGTATTTTCACAAGAAACAGAAGTAAAAAAAATTAGAAGGTGCAAAAGCATTACTTTCAGCTGACACAAATTGTCACAAAAATGTCATTTTCAGAGTTTAAGGTTCGGCAATGCCTGTAAGCTGAAGGAACTGAGACACGTAAGGCGACATAACACTGGAAAGTATCTTGCCTGAAATTAGACTGAACACAATGACTCCTGGGAATAATATCAGTTCCACTGGGAAAACCAGAACAGTTAAGTAATATCCTACTGCTGAATGGTGAGTGTGAAATGTACAGGTGTAAGTGAATGACCAATTTAATATACATGTAATAGGGAGTAGCTTACACCCCATGCCATGAAAATGTTCCGAAGATACCTGAAAGAATTAATTAAGCCAAAGGCTCGAAAACTGTGATGCCTCTGATTGGTTGAAGTGTTGTATGACGGAATGACGTTGGCTAAGGGGTAGTCATAAACAAGAGTAGTTTGGCTTCCAAATTGAAATGGACTACAGTGGTCCCTGCATTTTACGACCCCCTATTTAGCCATTAAAATATGCTCTTAAATCAAAGGTGGCCTTAAAATGAAGGGATACTTAGATTGAAAATATAAGACCAGTGTCACTGAAGGCTGGTCTTAAATTGGAGGGAACTGTAACATGAGGGGTTTTAAGTTACAGGAACCACTGTATTCATGTTGCAATGTGCAGTATCAAATTCTCCCTATTCCACGGAAGTTCTGCTAAGATGTCGTCCCTTCGTCTGTATGATGTATTACAACCTCTGGTATACATATTTGGTGGTAATTTATGTTTCAGTAATGATTCAGTAATATCACAATGATTCAGTAATTTCCCTTTATATATCAATGCTTAATTAATGCACTGAGAGAATTAAATTTACACTGTACAAGGGAACCCATTGATAGTGTAGCATAAGATGCAGCTTTACATGGATATATCGACATAGGTCTACATATACAAATATTATATATACTCTTACTTTTAACAAGTGTAAAGTGTGCAAAAGTACTAGGTCTACATATATTTTAATTACCTTAAATTCTAGAAATGTACATCATATTCATCGATGCTTAAATATCGCGATAATATAACTGGGAACCAGCTTGTGCACTTCATATGGGTCAGGTTTCAGTATCCTTGATTCTGTTCTTGAGGTAATTTTTGACACGTACCAGTACTAATGTCAATCAAGAGCCGAATTTGACATACACGTACATAAATATTGCATAAATATCTTAAGTAACTGAGCTTAATGCGGAATGGTTTTTGAAGTGGAGAAACTGTAGATACAACCCTAACCACCTGCCTGTCTTCACCAGGGTGGTCTGTCACCCCATGCTCTGTCACCGTCACCCCCTGTACGGGAGAGGCGCGCCCTGGTGACAGGCTGGGGAAATGATCAGCCAAGTGTCCCATGTCAACCACAGCGTGGCGCCACTCATCGTGGTTTGCTGTGGGATGAGCTCTAATTCGAGTAGGGAAATTAACAATGATTTTTGTCTTATAAAGAGACAGGGATGAAGTACACATCATGCCTATTATACACACAGAATGGGATATCTGCATGAAAAAGAAAGAAGTCTTCTAGCTGTAACAGAATACCACATAAGGTTGTCGTCGTCACAAGTGAACACTGTCTCGTATTTTCATACAGCTTCGTTGGCAATTAAAATCTGGATAAATCACAGGTTATTTTTGTAATCACATAAAATACACATGCAGCAACAGGAATGGTAATTAATACTGCACAGGTGCAATACCTGACGAACCGCACTGACATTCAAAATGGCTGAAAACAAATGATGTTTTCATAATGCAGAAGTACAACAGGTAGTTAGTTCCTGGGAGCTACTAAAACGCAACGCTTCTAGCAGCACATGTTAATACAGCAATGTGGGTAAAAATAACCAGTAGGTACGGTATTCACAATGCAAGGTAGACTTTGGCCTCATTGCCATTATTCACAGTATGGTAAATTGGTAATTTAATTTCATCAAACAACACAACAGACAATTAAAACTTAAAATACATCCAAGTTTTAAAACTATTTCAAAATGACTTCTCACAAGTGCAAGGTGACACGGCAAGCATGGAACTCCTTGGACAGATACGTTAATTTTTTTTCCAGTATATTCTACCTTACTACTACTCGTAAAACGATGGATAAAGAGACCGTTTACTACCAAAGATGAATATTTAAAACTTGTTGCTAAAGTTTCAGCAAATGACTGATGTCAGACTTAGGATACATTAAGTATTTTGCTATCAGGACTCAGGCCTGGCATCTTAGCATATTACAAATACGCTATTTACATAGTGAAATGTCGATCGGAGGTATGTAAAATCACACAGGCTGAGCATCAATACCTGCGAGCCCTCTTTCTCTCTCACCTCATCAGTGGTTGTTGACTGATATCCTCGACAGCACTCTGGTCCTCCGCTGCAAGTCTCAGTGCCAACTCCCTGTCCAGTCTCTCCTGTTCTAACCTCTGCTGTCTGAAAGTAGGAGAACAGCATGGGACTGCAGCTTCACAGATTCTTGTACATGTACTTGCAAAGTACAGTAGTCCCTCTTTTGATAAGGCCACCCTATTTGCCAAGAAATTGTGGCCACACTAAAGATGTGCTATGGCCAGTGGTAGAACTAAATATATATAAGTACATGTGGTAGCAGCAAAGATTTTTAGCCACATTAAGGAGGGTGTCCTCTATTAAGAGTATCCAATAAGAGAGACTACGGTATCACAAAACATACAAGACATTGCAAGGACTTAGTATTATTACATTTTTGCATATTTAACATTTCTTGCAACTACCGGTATAGTATTTAAAAAGTACCATAGAGTAAATATTTTATATTAGTGGAGTGATTGTACATGTAATACATGTATAGCCTTGTGCTGTGCTTTATTTAGTAATGTTTCAGGTGTCTTCTATATCAGTATTAGATAAGTTTAACATTTCACTTTCACTCTTTTAGGAAATTAAACACAATAATAGTGATAACAGAAAAACAGCCCAACTTCTAATTGGTATTTAACCTCATGAAGGTTTTGTGACTTTTGTCCAGTGTGTGCAAATTGCGTACCTCTCTTGGTCCAGTTCTGCTTCCTTCTCCATCTTTTTCTGGAGTTCCTCCTGTAAATTTGGAAGTGTTATTTGTATGAAATTTGCAAAAAAACCCTACAGAAACGTGAAGGCAGAATGCATTCTCTACCACCAGACTTGTAGGATGAAAGCTGATAAAATATATTAAGCCCTGGCACCTGAAACGCTTTGTTAATTTGTCATATATGTAATATATACATGCATGCTGGAAATGTCAAAACTGCAAAAACAACTGGTTAATGTTCCTTTAATACTTAAAATTTCACAGAAGCCAAAAGGACAATGCTAGAAGTGAAATTAAATTACCACAATGAAGAAGTATTAAAGTCTCATTAAATCTTAGTTCACCCATTAACTAACATCCCCAAATTAAAATAGCATGTAGAGTACTCACTGCAGCTTTTTTATCAGCCAGTTCCTGTTTACGACGTTCCTCCTCCTCCTTCTTGCGCCGTGCTTCAATCTCAGCCTTCCTGTAAGTTGGAAGAACAACATGTACATGCACACATTCACTTTGTGAACCTTGGTTGCAAGTTTCTATTTGATTCCACTGTTAGCTTGGGATTAATGATCTCCGTGCCAGAATAATTCCTGTAGGTAAGCGTATAATGCATTGTGAAAGTACTCTGGCTATGAGTTTATTGAAATGAGTTTTTTTTTTCTTTTTAAAGTTTGGAAACTTTCTAATTAATTGACTCATGATTTAAGTAGGAACATATAACTGAACAGAGAGACCCAAGTTACTCCTTTCCCTTCAGGCAAGCTGGTGGACAGAACATTTTGAGGGTCAAAATTTTGTAACCATTAAACAGAAGTATAATTTAATATGAATGGTACCTAATCCCAAGTTAATACTCACCGCCGTTTCTCTTCCTCTTCTTCTTTTCTCTTTCTTTCTTCTTCTTCTTTTCTCTTCCTTTCTCTCTCCATTTCTTCCTGGAAAGTCAATTAAGTTGCCTCAAAGTTTGCCTCTGGATTCATATTCAATTTTGTCACCAAAACTGGCCTGAACGGGGCAGGACACTGTCATAATATCGAATTCTTTCAAGGTCGGATAGTACTACACTAGTGAAGCTCATGAAACCAAATTTGTCTGTTATCCGTCCAACTCTTTCACAATTTTCTCTAAACCCATGGCTCAGATTTCTTTCAAACTTTAGCTTTTTGTTTCAATGACCAATATACCCGGATGTTTTGAATTTAAAAATATCCCTGTCTTCCCTACCTATTTTTTTACCAATACTAATCGTTTTTCATAACATGGAACCATATGGGAGTGAAAATCCAAAATCTCACCACCACCCCCCACAAAAGAACTACTTTGGATTTAGAAATTTTGCAAATTTAATATTTGATGAAACTTTGAAATTTTACTATTACTGTCTATGGCAAATTTTAACACTTACACTGACAAAGGAGCGGAGTTAGGGTGAATTTTACCATTGAACCCTAATACGGTCATATTTGGGGGGGGGGCAACTTGTACCATTAGCATTTATGCTGACCTTGAAAGGTCAAGGTCACTCAGATTGTTAAGGCTTTACCTTATTTCATAGAGGAGCTGGGTTAGATCAAGCATCACTGTTAAACACATTTTGGAAGCCATATTATGTGGGAAGTAGATATGACCCTCAAGTGACTTTCAAAGTTTAAGCCCCAAAGGTCACTCATGTACAATTAATATATCAGAAAGGAGTCGAGTTAGGGCATCTGTTATGACTGACCACCAGTAGGAAGTCATATATGGAGAGTTCATCTACACCATCAGATTTGAACTTGAGTGACCTTGAAAAGTCAAGTACAAGGTCACTCACATTTTAAAAGTTTTTATAATACAAAGGTTGGTCACTAGTTATGGCCGGCATATTACTATTGACCACCAATGGGCATTTATATTGGAGAGTTCACGCAGCTGCACCATCAGCAACTTTCGCCCACAAGCAGCATCATTGAATTCATATGGAGTTCTTTGATGACCTTGACTCATTTTTGTGACAATTCATGTAATGTCATTTTAAAATCTGGTTTGTACCGGATAAGCCATTGCATGTAAACTAAAGCATGCAAGCAGTATTTATGGGAAATCATTTTTGTTTTTTCGTGTGTCAACATCATTTCCTTTACTCAGAGTACATCTTTTAATTCACCTTGTAACTTGAAATCATGACCAAATGCCCTGTACTCCAGCACACCAGAATGCTACCATGGACGTCAAGGTCCATGGGCTTCTTGTATTTTTTTTTTTTTTATCAGGACCTGTTAAACCGTTGTGGCACTTTCTCCAAGCCAGTCTTACCTGCATCTTGCGCAGTCTTTCCTGTTCCTCAGCTATTTTCTGTTTTTCTACAAGTTTCTTCAGGTCAGCCAGTGTCTTGTCCATCTCCTTCATCAGCGCCTCATGCATCTTGTCCATGTCTTTTCTTGTGACTGAGGAGGTCTGGAGGAATATGGAACAAATATGTTAAATGTTATTTTTTTTTATAATTATCTGAAATTCGTGCTTTTGGTGCTCAAGTGCAATAAAAGTTACGTAATGGTAAATGTAGTGTTGCAAAATGTGTAAATACCAATTCCAGCAGTATGTACATGCGTTTATTTTACAGAGAAATAAGAAGCTTGCTTCTATTTTTATCAAGAATATATAATCCGCTGTCATAATGGCAGACTATAAGACACTATATAAATATTATGCCCCATGACATTGATCCATCATATCTGCCAACATGATTTACTGTGTACAACCTATGACTATAGCCGAGTCCCTGGGTGATATTCAGAAAATTTCGTCACAACTCTCAAACCTACATCATCATTCAATATGAAAGCCTTAACCAATTCTATTATATTTTCTAAATTTGGTGCTGATATAGTGCTTACATTATTATGCTCAACTTACAGCTGATGTTATGCATACATCTGATATTACTTAAATTCAAATAATGTTCCAAAGTGACCTTTAGTCCGCCAAGTACAGTATGTACATGTTTTAGTTTAACAATTCAAGCTATATGTCAGACAATTTATACCGGTAACTATCACAATGACACTGACCTGGACTTTCTTGAACGATTCTTCCAGTAGCTTCTCCAAAGCCACCACCTTCTTGTTGGCTGAGTCCTTTTCCTTCTTCAACTGGCTGATCAGTTGCCTCATTGGATCCAGCTGGGCAGACAGTGTTCGCATTTTACCCAGGGCACCAATTCTGTTAACAGAGAAAATGAGAAAATATTAAATTGTTCGCAGAAATGAAACGTTTTTTTGGTGCTAATTTTCCCGTGCAAATGATGAATGGTGGAGCAAGAAGCACGCAGGCAACCACTAGTTCAAAGCCCAACTTCTTACCGCAATTTTTACTTAAAGGCAACAGAAAGAAAGAAATTTACTGTTTTGCAGTAAGTAATCCATTTAATCCATTACACAAACCGACCTCGGAAGGACATCTTTTCGCACTCGCCACATGCGGATTGTCTTCTGGATCCGAATCAGTAGCTCGCGTCTGTAGATGATCTTGTTTTTCACTGGAAGATACAGACAATGGAAAACAAATATATTGATATGCTTGTATGGAACTTTTTTTCTGTATAAACAGTCAGCAAGTTAATCAGACTGAAAAAAAATATCTTGCAGAAGCCAGTCTTGAAGGGTTTTTTTTTCACAGATTAATCTATAATTCTTGTAATAGAATAAGTTAATTTTCGAATGTGTCAAGTTACATGTTGCTCTTATCAACCCCCCAAAGTTAATTATAGTTGTCCTACTCTAATAGTTGTCCTTCGCTAATAGTGACACGCCTTCTGACAAAGAATTCTGTCCTTATCAGAGAGGTGTCCTTTTGGTGAAACCGAGCATTATATACATTCATGGCACTTTACTGTCAAAAAGTCTTTTAGTGTTCTCTGTAGCGTTCTTTACGAGGGACTACTGTACGTGGTAAAAGGCTTAAAGCTTTGTAATTCATTGAAAGATCGGTTATAATGCTCAATTCATATTATAATGCTCAAAACAAGTTTTTTTGTCTCGTTTACTACTATATGTACACTTGAGATCAAAAGGTTTGCACTACCGGTACTGCTAAAGGATTTACTTAATATGTTCATTTATTTCTCTGGGGTTTGTATATTCACACAACCACTAAGACCTGCAACCTGTAACTTACATTTGATGACAGAGAGAGTACACCACTGGGCTTTCTTCCATCTGGAGCAGATCAGCCATTTCTTCACCTTCTTGATAAGCAGCGCAAGGTTCTCGGGGTCAGATTTCATCACAGTATCAAACTCGGCAAACTTGCCAGGCCGGAAAAACACCTTGGTCATCCCGAACTTGAAGTCATTCTCATTCAACCCAAGAGCTTTGAATAGAGCCTGTGCGGGCAAAGCAAGATAACTTTAAGACACAGTGAAATAATTATCATGCTTTTAAGTTATTCCATGAATAATAATAAGTTTGAACAACATACTGTATGTACATGTACATGCATGTAATAAGATTCCCTTTTCCCAAATATCTGAATGATCTGAAATGTCTTCTGGCAAGAAATATCAACTCTGGTTTTCAATCATTTTTTTTTCCAGAAAAGTGTATAGTAGCTAAATATTAGACAAAAACAAATTACACTTAGCTCTAACTACTTGTAACCAAGAGCTCCTACAGAAAATATATTCATATTCATGAATATTCATCACATACTCACATACAATATTCAAAGTTGTGTGCACATACCTTACAGAAGAGGCGAGGGTCAAGTCTTGCGATGTCTGCCGGCATGTACTGCTTGTACATGTTGTACAGATCAGAGAACAGGGTTCTGGAGGGGAATCCCTGCTGCATCAGATCCAGGACAGAGGTCATACCTGGAGCAAAGGGCCATTCTTCACTACAGAAGTAATTTTAGATTTTCTCAGGCTGTCTTGATAGGCCAAATGTTCAAGAGAGGTTCTACTGTACACTGGAGAAATCCTGTTACATTTAACTGCTCATTTTAATTTCTTTAGTGCCTAAAATCCAACAAACACTAAGATATATATATATGCATATTAGTATTAATCCCATCAAATGCCACACACTTAGAATGTCACTTTGTTAAACCAGAATATTTCACTCATGCTGCCCAACATTTCCTGGGACAGATTAAACAATTTCTTGGAGCCAAATCCAATACTTTTTATATATTTTTTTGTGATATTTCTTTTTTTTTTACCTGAGCACTGCAGCTGGGACAGGATCTGCGTGCCTTCAAACAGGTGATCCACCATCTTGACGTTGGGTTTGATACAGCGTATGAAGCTGGTTCCCGTGCTGCGTAGTTTTTCCATCAGCTGACTGAGCTGACTGCGGAACTTGCTGCCGACGCTGATGAAGTTGAGCTTGCCCTGGTTGGAGCGATTTCCAGCTTCAGATTCGTAGATCTTCTTCACCAGGCTGTTTTTGCTGTCGAGGACCAGCGCCACCAAAGAGGCATGGAGAGCATCATTGTTCTTCTCTATGAACATCATCTGGAGGGATATAGGATATACCAAAACGACGTTACATATGTGTCAAGTAGCAAGAAACTATAAACATCCGCAGAAATATATTCACTCACTCACTGATCATGTGTACTGGAGTTCTCCAACTGGGAATTCTTAAATTTCACTTCCCAAGGATCACTTCAAGCTTGAGAAAACGTGAGAAAACAATACCAGCAGCCAAAGCAAAGTTTGCAAATTTTTCTGTTTCATTCAAGAAATCATTTTGACATGACCTTTGATAATGTCCCTTAGAACTTGAATTACCTCTGTACTATTTTATTCCACAGGGGACTTCCACACAGTTTAAAATAATGCAATTTTCAAGGATATTCCACTTTACAGGGGTCATTTCCCCTAAAGATGTTTGGATCTTGTCTTGTATATTAAGCATAGCAAAGACAATGATTTCCAAGGTCACTAGCAAACTTATAGTTCATCTCTGGACTTCAAGATTTTTCTGACAACTGGCCGCAGTATATTTTATATTTTGGGTATTACAGGTACAGTGATCTTGACATTTAAGACCACCCATTCAGCCAAAAAATGTGGTCTTACGTTGGAGATGGTCTTAAAATGGAGTGGTATTTATGTCGAATATTGTGGTGCCACTGATGGCCATTCCTAAATGGAGGGGTCTTAATCTGGAGGCAACATTGTACTCTATAATTTGTGCCATACTCACCGTGTGGTAACAGACCGCCCCAGCGTAGTGCCGCACTATGAAGCCTTCCTCATCTCTCACTTCTCTGTGACTTTTCAGCTTGGATTTCCGGGGAACCTACAAGACCATGAGAGTGTAAAAGAAGTACTTCAGTCAGTGTGGAATAGTATGGCTGGCAATTAGGCCAAAATACCATCACACAGTATTAACTGCAGCATAGGAAATCTAACTATACAGTCACGTACATGTTTACTGTGTACGAGTCAACTACAATGTGCCTTGAGATTTCATCTCCAACTGCAGTATGGCATATTTGAGATACATATGGTTATTTTTGTACAGTGGCCTCTTTTTTTTTCTTTGAGCTGGGTGAGGTGGAGTATCTTACATTAATTCACACTCATTTGATAATATGTGGTACACCAAATTGATCAGAGCTTACTGTTCTTGAAGATACTAAGCCTAAGTTTTTACTTCAGTATAGATTCTTAGACAATCACATTGCCTGGATTGAGTGAGGACTTTGTCAAAATTTAATACCTATAGGTAGTCTTGACAACTCTGATCTTGCTTAGCTTTGTTCAAACAGTTCAGAATAAATCACATTACGTATATTACCATTAATGACACGATATTTGATCCTACACTGAACATTTTGATGACTGACAGCATGTGCATAATAAACACAGAAACTAGGTGTGTAATTTCAAAATCTGGGTCCGGGCAGTAAGATTTTCTTCTGCTAGCCTGTGTATGTGTATGTGTGTGTACTCACAGTGAGTCTGTAATGATTCTTGTTTTTCTTGTGGACCTCCATGGTGAAGTGGTCTGGAGCGGGTTTGGGAAGCTTGTTCTCCTCATCCAGAATGTCGAAGATTCCTATCGACTTCATCTCAATCAGCTCTGGAAAAAAATAGGTGTATTTGTACAGAGAAGCATATCATGTAACCAAATAAAAAGAATCATTAAGAATCATCATTCCAGTTCTAACACAGATCATATTTCAGTTTCTAACAGACCATCATTCCAGTTTCTAACACAGTTGGACCTCCATTCCAGTTTCTAACACAGTTGGACCACCACCATTCCAGTTTGTAACACAGTTGGATCATCATTCCAGTTTCTAACACAGTTGGATCACCACCATTCCAGTTTCTAACACAGTTGGATCATCATTCCAGTTTCTAACACAGTTGGACCACCATTCCAGTTTTTAGCATAGACCACAATTCCAGTTTCTAATACAGTTGGACCACTATTCCAGTTTTTAACACAGACCACCATTCCAGTTTCTAATACAGTTGGGCCATCCAATACAGTTTCTAACACACCCGAACCACCATGAACACTGCAGAAGATCAAATGTATTTGAGTCTCACCTATGCAGTCCTGGTTGTCAATGTAGGAGATTTTCTTCACGTTGAGGCCTTCTTTCTCATACAGAGCCTGTTCCTCCTTGAGGATGCGCTCATTGAAGAACTGCTGCAATTTCTCATTGCAGTAGTTGATACAAAACTGCTCAAAACTGTTCACTTGAAAGTACTCTAGGTGGTGCAAACAATAACAAGAGAGTTTACATGAATGACATGTTTTTGGAGGGTGAGCTAAAAAGTCAGTCATTTTGAGGGCTTACAGGAATTAAGACAGGAATTAAGCCCGTAAGAATTTTTGAAGTACTGAATTTGTAACTGTTACCCCAAACTCGAGATCTCTTTTATAGTACAAAAGGACTTCATACATTAGCTTTTAAATCCTTCATCTACATGCAGTAGGAGACTTGTAAGTAGGAAATAGAGTGCTCAGCGTATTCAGACTTCCACAGTAAAGCAAAACTGTCAAAAAAAAGTACCGGTACACGAGATACACAAAATGTTACCCCAAACTCTCTTTTATAGTGCAAAAGGACTTCATACATTAGCTTTTAAATACTTCATCTACATGCAGTAGGAGATTTGTAAGTAGGAAATAGAGTGTTCTTATTCAGACTTCCACAGTAAAGGGAAAAAAAACTGTCAAATAAAAGCACCGGTACACGAGATACACAAAATATGTTCTCACCAAATCCTGCTATGTCTAACACCCCAATGTAGGATTTTGATGAGGAAAATGGCAGAGCTTGATTGACTCGGGTCACTATGTAGTCAAACAGCTTTCCATACACAGACTTGGCCAGGGCATCACGGGCATTGGAAGCTTCAGTTCGCTTCAGAGGAACCCTGCAAAACAGCAACACATTAGCCCGACGTTGTATTAAGATTTTACTGGCAGTCCCATCCTTGACTGCTTTAAGTAAATTTAACAATTAATTCTTATTCTACTACTACTACTACTACTACTACTACTACTACTACTACTACTACTACTACTACTACTACTACGAGATCCGTCTTGAAACCTTTCATCTTGGGAGACCATATTGAGTCCTGAGAGTCCAATGGGGTGGTATTTCAATACTGTTTCCTAAGTACTACTACTACTACTACTACTACTACTACTACTACTACTACTACTACTACTACTAAATTAGCAATATAAGCGGATATATAATAGCCACAGTATTACACCTACATGATTGCTGTGCCTTTCACCCCTCCCCGGGATGCCTGCATGACTCTGCTGACCAGGGACTGTCTGAGGTCATCTTTGTCCACCCCTAGCAACTGGGCAGCATTGGCCAGGAAGGTCTCTGACTGACTGCTGACACGACACCCGCCTACAACAGTCCAGTACAAACACACTTATAGCATCATATGTGATAAATATGGTAATTCCAACCTATAACCGGGTACAGATATATACATTTGGACATACTGGTACTGTTTTCCCCCTACTTTACAATCCATAACTAAAGGACCACCTTTGATAATTTTTCATGTATATACTGTTAATGCCTGTGCTTAGTTAGTCCCACATTCCTAGATTGCATTTTATTCAACTTTAATTTTAATTTTTTTCTCTGATCACCAATTATTGATTACAGCTCCTGCACTTAAATGTTATTTTTAATACTTATTCTAAGTGTCCTTCTTTTGCACCATTTTTTAACTTGAAACATAACCAATGGTACAGGTACTCCACTAATGGGAAACTAGTTAAAGCTATTATACCTCAGTTAATGCATGTACATGTATATGCATCTGTGAGTACTGCCCCTTAATACTCATTTTTCCCGATATCTTACAATGTAGTTCATTAACCTTTAAGTCTTTCAAATTAATCATATTTCCAAATTATATATTCTAAAAATATTGAATAAAAATCCTACCTTTGCTACTGTTGTCATCATCTTCAAATCCCACATTCCCCAAGTGCAGTACCCCAGCCACTATAACGTAGATGGACATCTTCTCAGCATCAGACATGCCCATATGGGTCATGGCGCGGTCCATCTCCTGGAAATCCTCCACATCGTCCAACTGGATGTCTCGCAAGCTGCCTTTAGCCAGGAACTGGGCAGGGGAAAGAAAAATAATTTCAGCAAAACACATATCCATTTTTAATAACAGTTAACTGAGTTGAGAGTATTTCCAAATATAAATGTATTAATTCAGATCACATTGTACTTTACCAACATACTTTCACCAATGTCAGTGGATGAAATCACAAGTCGTTTTAAGGCATTCCAGTTGCATTAGTATACCACTGTAAGGCAATTGAAATAGTTATGGGAATATATAGAAATTCTTCTCTCCATATTTACAGTGCTGGTTTATGATATTCAAGAAATTTATGTATGAATAAGATTTCCATATTGACTTAACATGGTTGTTTGGGGATACATAAATGCATATTATTTTTTTCTTTATAAATTCAGTGAAATGTTGTCATATTGAACCATAGTATAAATTTTATGGACTCGGACGAGTCCTTATATTGTTTTAACGTAGCGAACATCAGGTCCTAACTTTTGCATGATCGTAGCAGAGAATGCAAAAGTTAGGACCTGATGTTCGCTACGTTAAAACAATATAAGGACTCGTCCGAGTCCATAAA
>JAAUYG010248651.1_pt1 | contig 19764 bp, 13 predicted proteins | sample 7278091 | NCBI WGS metagenome assembly JAAUYG01 (sample SAMN14350201, study PRJNA611818) | marine sediment metagenome | isolation source: surface marine sediment (0.6m) | place: French Polynesia: Moorea | collected 2018-08
AGTTTACACTTTTTCCTTCCAGTTTACACTTTGTCCACACTAAGTCTATACACACACCTTAGCTTGGTAATATTCAATGATGTTACACATATACCAGTACATGTAGTAAGTTATAATATAATGGGCGTATGAATCATGGATCTAAACAAGAATTATAAAGCATAAAAAGCAAACTGATCATGCATGCTGGAATGGAAATAGCCAACTGAAACAAAATCAATGAAAGCCTCAACTTACATGTATCTTAATCCTCATAAGTTAACAAGTACATGATTAGACTTAATATGCATTCATGAAACCAAGCCCCGTGTACATCAAGTCTATTTATACTGTCAAACCTGAGAAAGTAGACATTGCATGATAATAACTCACAGAATGAAATATCACTCAACAGATAATAAATATCACAACATGTGATAAACATGGCAAGGACACACACTTAAGTCAACTGCTCCCTGGGCTATCAATGATACACCATATTAAGTCTTAGCCATGATGAGAAGTTCAAATAATCTGCGTTACCTCTGTGATCAAATTGTAATAATTGCAACCCTATACACCCCATAATGCATATGTAATGGAAGTAGAGATTGATGAACAGTGATACTAAAACTGAGCCTGGCTAAGAATGGCTAAGTCTAGTTTTCTTCTTTTTTTTTGGCAACAATTTTCGGCAAAAAAAATAGCACCACATGTATTTAGAGACCTTAATCACGTAAATTTCATACACTAAGATGAACCCCATGTTCAGTTGCTTCAACCACAATGTACATGCGCATTCTTCCCCGTGCATGCCGTCACAGGACAATGTAGGTACACATGTACCCAAATCCTTCACTTTTTCCCCTCACTTTATCAGTGCAGCTCAGCCTGGTGTTTGGCACAATGAAAGACATTAATATGCACATGTATAGCAGATGTTTTGATACGATGGAACTGAAAGATCATGTCAAATAGGGGATGCATCGGCATAAGTATCTGGACATGCACAAAACACGCACTGTACATGTACCATCAGTAAACACATGCAGATAGCATGTATACATACTGTAGCACGCATTTCTACCGAACAAAAAACACCTCTTATCTGATATTTGGTCAACAGCAGAGCAATCAGGGTGACATTATGATCAAGCCTGTAGTCCCAGAAGAGCTATCCCGGTGACATTATGATCGAGTTATAGTCCCGAATGCATGCCAAAACATGAAGGACTAATGCCTGTATTAAACTAGGATAGATGGACTATGGATGACAAGCAGTCGGCTGTACACGTACTTTACACAGAAAAAGGCCCCAGCTACAAATGAGCTACATGTAGGCCTGTAAATGTTAGTGAGTTGACTAGAAGTTTCTAAAAATAAATTACATCGGTGATGTCCGTAAAGAGGTATTTAACGATACATCACTGACGAGCAAGCGTTGCCTTTAAATTTTCCTTTAAATGGCAGGTCACCATGGCAGTTGATATGCGCATTTTGCCGCAATGTAAATGACAGAGAACAGTACAGTAGTCCCTCTCTAATAAGGTCATCCCATTTGCCAAGAAAGTATGGCCACACTGGAGAGGTGGCCTTTGCGAGGGGGAGAAGCAAATACATTGAGAGAAATAGCCGCTAGCGGAAAAAAGTTATGGCTTTATTAGAGAGGGTGGCCTCTATTGAGAGTGTCCACTAAGAGAGGGGCCACTGTACCACAACTCAAGGAAACAAAGGGAGGTGATAGTGATCCAGCAATATGGCATAATCGATATCACAATTTTCCCATGCATACAAGTTCAATGCAAAACGTGCCGAATATTGATAAATTATATAGACGATGTGACCATATATAAATTGTATAGAAGCACACTCTGGTGACCAGCACATGGGGAGATACATGTACCTTTATACATCTTCAACATTTGATTCACTCATCCTGAGAAGAGCTTGCCCAGCATTAGGCAAACAGCATGATCAGTTCCATAGACATGTAACTCATCCTGCATACCCAGACAATATACATGTATTGCCAGTGTAACCGTGTAATAACTCTACATTGTACAAGAGTAGGAATCTGCTCTAGTGCAGATCTGCTTCAAGACAAAACACCAAATTCTTGACAAGTTACTTACAGAAAGCATGCAAGTAGTTGTACATGTACATCTTGACTTTAGCCTGACTTGGGCTTGGCTTTGGACTTAAATTCACCCATATCACTCCATCACAGTGCTAAGATCATCTGACAAGTTGAAACGCTGTTAGGTTTGACTGAAGCATTTGACAGTCAGTCTATAATTTACAGTTTGTTGGGTTAAGTTGAGAAGTTAAACTTCAATACAGTGGTCCCTGCGATTTAAGACCCCTCCATTTAACAATTCCATCCAATTTAAGACGAGCGATCAGTGAGGTAAATCTTCAACTAAAGTATTTTCAATAAAAAATATCGCTTCATTCTAAGACCAAATTCAATTTAGACCATATATTTCTGACAGAATTTTGTGGTCTTAAAATGCAGGGACCACTGTACATGTAGTTTTGAGATTATCAGCTCCAAGACCCCAGCTTAGAATGTGATGAGGTGATCATCATCCTCCCCACTCTCGCAGTGAGACCTGGGGGTGATATCACCATTGCCATGGCAACAGCGACGCCACCTGGCCAGGCCAGGAATCTGACAGAAGTTGCCTCGTGGACCAATGATCCGGCAAACGGACTGAAAGAAGAACGTAGCGTACAGCCAACTGAACGCCATCACCAGCATGAGAAACGTCCCCAGCTTGGTGTAGGCTACAGTGTGACTGGGCATCATGGCGGAGCCTGCCGCAAATGTTGTCAACGCCGCCATGGCAACGGCAGAACCCACGCGACAGAAGGATTCCCGAACCCTTTCCTTCGCCATATGGGATTTCGACAAGCGATAGGCCATGCCGTAATGTATTGTGAAGTCTATGGATAAGCCGACGGCTAAGGATATTGTGATGGATTCGACTATGTTCAGATGCCAGCCCAGCAGGACAATCGACGCCACGGTACAAGAGATTGCCATGGTTATGGTGACTATAGCATACAGGGTGATGAGGACGTTTTGTGAAGTGACTAGCATTACTACTAATGCTACAATGAGGGACAATCCGATAGAGTAGTAGGTACCATCCGCAATGGCATGCTGTAGATCATAAAATGTTAGTTTATAACGGGCAGAGAAGAAAGCCGATCGCAGGCCCAGCGGCGCCTCTCTCATCTCGGCATTGAAAAACTTCCGTAGGATATGATAATTGTCATCCATTAGCTCGTATGACATGGTAAAATCCAGCTGGGAGTAGACAAACATCATGAACCCTGAGATCTTGTTCTCCGAGTTGAATATCGGCCGACCTTGGAAAGTGTGACTGTTTTGACCCAGCAGAAGCAATAGAGCAGGCAAACAGGTGTCTATCTGTTTACGACTGTACGGGGGATGGAAATTAGTACAGCACCCATGGGGGTGTATGTAAGGTGCCAATTCTGAGTCATTGCAATAGTACTCAAAGTAATGGCCGTATTCCTCAATAGCGCAGCTCTGGTGGGAGTATATACGCTGGATAAATGATTGGTTCTTCAGACTGACACAAAAATCCCTTAGGTATATTTGACTCTCCGCGGAGTAAAAATCAAACTTGGGGTCTTCAGTTAGATTCTTTCCTTGATCATCTGGATCCAGTTTATTCCCTACATCCAGAGCCTCGAACCCGAAGATGAAATAGACCGGAAGCTGCTGGTCGTCCTTCGTCTTCACCAGGAATGGGAACTTATCGTGAAAGTTCTTGTCCCAGTTCTCGAGGAGATTGGTTTCAGGAAAGAGCTGGAAGTCCTGTGACTCCGGCAACTTGAGTTTGGGATTAACAAAGACCACAACGAAACCACCTACACCCAGTAAAAGGAAAACAGGAATCCAGACAAACCACGTCTTAGAAATGACACCCGCGAGGAACTTATCAAAGGCAGCAACAGAGAACCTCCTCAAGCAATGGATCATAGCATACCAGTTCTTGACCAGGGATACAAGACTGCCGCTTTGACAGGACTTCACTATCAGATCAGACACCTTCTCCATAGCAACGATGACCGCCGGGGTCCATGTGATCATGAGCAGGAAGTTGACAAGAATGGCCACACCGGAGAATATGCCGAAACACTGGATACAGGTGATGGTGGATATTGAGTTGGTGAAGAAAGCCGATGCCGTAGTGAGGCTTGTGACAAAGATAGACAGCGCGGCATGGGAGAAAGTTCGTGACAAGGCACGCTGAAAGGTCACCTGGGGGTCATGCTCTCGCACCTGCTGCCACGTGTCATAGAAAATGAACACGTCATCAGCACCCACGGCGATGAGGACCAGCCCAGCCAGGATGTTGATAAACGGGAAGAATTTCATCTGCAAAATGAAGAAGTATATGGCGCAGGCGAGAGAGAAGCTAAACACGACATTTAGGGTGGTGGCCACAACGATAACAAATGATCGACTGTACAGCAACATTAACAACAGTATAAGCCCCAGGGCAAGAGAGAAATACTTCCTCACATCCGACATGAGATACTTTCTGAACAGGTCATATTTAAGGTCATTTTGGTCATGTACGTTAAGTGCCGTGATTTGTACTTTATCACTCCCCAGAGTTCGGCCTTCGATCTCGCTCGTATAGAACATCTTGGGGTCACCCAGTGCCCTCCTCTCCACAAATGACAACGCTATTTTCAGCTCCACATTGTCCGCGTCTGAGAGATTCCTGTAGAAGTCGTTTGGTGTCATGTAAAACAGAGTCGAATACACAAAATCTGCATTTGTCTTGCACAGGTCTGGCATCGTGGGCGGTGGCACCACCTGGTGGCCGAACGTCAGCGGTAATGACCCGTTGTAGTAGTAAGTAGCACAGGTCGCCAGCAGATATCGTAGAAAATCCACGTCCCCCTGATCGATGTCGCACCTGTCCGGGTCTTTGCCACGCTGATGTAGCGTCATCCGTGACAGTGACTTTATGACACACTGCGGTAGCATGTTAGGGATGATTATCTCCCTCTCTAGCTCACACATGTCACGCAGGCCGTCAGTCGTCAGCAGATCAGGAAACGGATCGACAACTTCAAACAGGAACTTATAGTTATCCTGTTTGGCGTCCCAGTCTGTAATCGAAACACAAACAGGGAAATTAAATAAAAACAACTAGGCTCCATTCTGTAAGGCCAGTTTTTAATGCCTGCAGTCAGAGCCAGAAATTGGAACTTTCCTAGTTTTTCATGTAAACATACATGTAATACATGTAATACTGTAAATTCATTAATGTTTGCGAGGGGTTTATTTGCCAAAATCGATGACCATCTTTTAATTGAAAAAATAAATACCCGCAAACATAATTCATTTGTACCTACAATGTAGATACATGTAATTAAAGACCTGAGCTAACCATAATCATATTAATCCCCGCGAACATGGTTTTGTCTCAAAAACGAAAATAGTAATCCCCGCGAACATTAATGAATTGACAGTATATTCAAACCAGTACCAACACACATGCCATAAGCAATGATACGTTTTCCGAGCAGGCCATCTATTCTCTGGTAATCAGTAAAGCTAGTATAAGCATGATAACATGATAAGGTAAACTGTTGTTAAAAGTGATTAGTTTAATTCAAGTGGCATCGCGCCCTAATGTAGCCAAAATATTATTCGATGCTGTACGACTGCGATTGTGTTTGTAGTGCTTCCCCTCAACAAAGAACGCTTTCCTTACATGTCTAAAATTTCATGGCCTCGAATATTCATTGATGGTTGTGAATATCGGCAGGTACTCACTGATGGAATAGTGGCCGCACATTTCATCACTCTCGTCACCGTCTATATCACGTGGATGTCTGCCCGCATGGTGACCATTCTCTGCTGCTCCTCTAGACAAAATGGCAAGGTCGCTAGCCAGGTTACGACCTTTGACCCCCTGAAGCAGACGTAGATGACTGTTCCCTGTCGATCGGCGATTCCTGTTCGGCAAGCATAATTTGCTAAACGGGTTTAAGGGATTGTTTCTGAGACTTTCGGGGATGTGAAGCTTCTCGCACATATAGGAAGCGTTTGGAGTGATGAAATACTGATCATCCTTGTGCTGCCACAGATTTTTGAGTGTGTAGGCAGCATTGTGGATAGGAGTACCACGCGTCTCAAATCCCTGAAAAACACACATACAATGTATATACTTGTATAAACAGTATAAGGATAACACATTAACATACCGTGCAAAATCCAGAAACACATTGTACCACACACAGATACCTGTCCCCTTAGACATGTTAGACCCACAACAGACTGTGTCCTTATTGCTCAAATTCAATAGCAGTTCATGTACCAGAAATGCATCATGACAGGAACATTTTCTCACCAGCCTCGACAAGATGATGTACCATTCAAACATTTTTTTTTTAATTCTTGCCAAAAGTTTTGCTTCACCAAGAAAATACAAAAAAGGTGATTAATGATTAACCATGTTAACTGTGGTGGCAAATGTAGAGACACATGCAATTATTAACTCAGAAGATTTAGATAAATTTTTTTTTTGACTACTGATCATTGCTAATACAGATACATGTACATGCATGTATCTGTTACACCATTCCACCTTTGTTGGGTCTTTGAAGTCAGGAAGTGGGGCATAGAAATAAACCAGGACGCCACAGCCGACTGACAGCAAAATCACCAAGATAATCACAATGTAGGAAAACCGCTCGACGAATCGGATGTACCTGAAATGTGGAAAGTATGAAACTATGTATATATGATCTTGTGATTGTCATGATGTACGGAAGTTGCTTAAGTGTAACTGAACCCAGTACACAAACACAGCCCAGCAATATTGAGTAGAATCCCTCTACCATTACACTAATAAAGTGGTCCCTCTCTTAGCATGCTTTAAGTGGCAACTCTCAACACATGCAATATGCTCAACAGAGACCGCCATCCATTTGTGGCCACAAAGTTTTATCCTCATTATTATAATTCCATTTGTTTCTCTCTCTCAATAATGACCATCTCTATGTATCACACAACCTTTTTGTCGTGCTGGACATACATCATAATCATGTACTGAACATGCTCGAAAGCCTTTCCTTCCCACCCATCGCTATAGACGCATCACCATCAAGATTAACAGGAGTATTTCATACTGTTGCGTTGTTCCAATGGCAATGTTTAGTAAGTGTCCTCTCTTGTCAATATATTATTTTCCTGATTCCCTCTGCTAACACTGTATTGATGCGGGAATAATCTTTGTTATAACATGGTTAACATGGTTAAGCATGATAGGTTTAAGGAGGCAGGGTTGGCATTTAAGCCGTCTTAAATAATTTATGCCAGACCAACCGGCATAAAATTTCATAAAAGCATTTATGCCACTTTATGCCGGCATATAACATTTATAATGGCGTAAAGTGGCAGAAATTTGTTAACCCAGTATCTGAGTATACATGGTACACATGTATATGAGGACATTAATTCACATGTTGGTGAGCAATTTACACTACATGATTTTCTTTTAGCATTCCATGCATATATTTGTCATGTTTTACTTTTTTATACTGATTTTGAATACATTTATCATGTTTATGGTGTTACGCAGACGGCTATACTTTAAACATGTTAAATGATTTAAGACACTTTGGTGACTGAAAAGGTGACATTTATTTCACTAACTCTTATGTCATGAAGACCAGCAACTCTTTAGAGGCATCAAACATTGTTAAACAACACTATAACATGATAACCATGATCATGATGATAACAGCCAATATGTACTGTAGAAATCCTGTACCTGTTTTTGGTGACCAATCAAGGGATGCTGGTCTGGCTATGAAACACAGTGGCAGGTGAATTGAATCAGTTCTTCACCATCACAAGTTGTTGGATGCAATACTACTAGTACATATGATCAACAAAAACATGTCAACCAAAGGAGGCCTAATGCTATTGTTAGGCAACATTTTGAAACTGTTGATGGTACAAAAAGGAAAGGTCACATCAGATGTCTATTTGACAAAAAATTAATTATGCCACTTTACGCCACTTGGTGGCTTTAATCACTTTATGCCGGCCAGTTTATCATGTTTATGCCTTGGTTTAAACATTTTTACTGGCATAAAATGCCAACCCTGTAGGGTGGTGTTCACTGTTGGCCCCTGCACCTGTGTCTGTGTCTCTATAAGTCATGTAAGTGACAAACACGACAAAAGTGATGGACATAAGTTCTTCAACTCACCAGTTCGGAGTCTTAGCATCCAGATCGTCGTCAGCGAGAGCCGACTGACTCAGCTCCTCTTCCAGTAACAGGAGAGGGTCATCGTCATCCTCCGGGGCGTAGTACGCTTGCGTCACATGCCGCTGAAGCCGGGTGTCCAGCTCGTGGGCCATGCTGACACCAGCTGACTAGGCAGGCTGAGAACAGGCGGTGGGCATGTGGTAAGCCCAAGATTACCCGTCAACAGAGTAGCCTAGATAATGAAAGGATGACACATATAACATGTATAAGCGCTGTGTAGCAGGCTAACACTCATTATAATATGTATGGAGCATGATGATCAAGTTACCCATCAAGACATCCACTGTATGCATACAGCATGTATATTCATTAACATGATTAACACCATATCAACATGTACAATCATTTACTGCAGACATACATGTACATGTATAACCTGTATAAACAATGATAATGTATGTACATGTATATTACATGCATCATGTACACATGATAGCTAAATGAACATGCACACACAACATACACTATTTGTCCATACTTAGTTTACCAACAAAGCTTAGACACTGTTTTTCTTGTGTAAATGTAGAATACCGGCATGACAAAGAAGTATTAATCATGTTAGTAGTAATTCACACTAGAAACTGGCACGCTTCCCTCACCTTACCTTTGCATAAACATGACAAAGCTGCATCCGAATTCTACTGGTACTGAGGAGACTGATAACATGTAACATCATGTATACTGATCATGCTGATACCCCTACAATGTCCGTACAGTGTTCAGAATAGACTTTACAGCCCTATACAATGTATACACGTATATAGTGTTACAATTATGCTCAGTGGGTGATGGGGTTAGCAATAAAAAAATATCCCGTCCCATACGATAGTGGCATAATAAAATAACTATATTTTCTCATATTTCTGGGTCAACATGATGAAATTTAACCTTGGATGAGTGCTTGGACCCCCGAAAGTCCCGAATCATATACCTCATAACAAACTAATTCTGCATCAAACACTGTGTCAAATAACATGTAACATGCAGGTGGACATGAGTGTATTTCATTCAAAAAATGTGTGCACTATATAAACTAAGCTCCATACCAGGAGAGTGATATATGTTGCACCAAACAGGTGAACAGAGTGTCAAGTAACAATATGGGGGTGTGGATATGACACAGATATGTGTCACATGTGACACAGATATGTGTCACATGAATGGTAAATTCATTAATGTTCGTGGGGATTAATCATGTTTTCAATTTTTTAGCATGTCGAGAAAAAAATATGTTTGCAAGGATTAATATTCATGATTAGTTTGGGGCTTTGTTAATTGTCTAGGTACATGAATTACATTGTATGCTCGCTGGCATTTTATTTTTGCGATATAAAGATGGTTGCAAAAAAAATCCACAAATCCCTCATAAAACACTAATGAATTTACAGTACCAGTAAAACATATAGTGCATTATAATACACCTGATCAAGTTGTTATCATTAAACCAGCTAAATTGAAGTAAATGAGTGATAAAAATTCCCCCCCCCCTTATGGGCTAATGTCAAATATCCATTAACTATGTTAACTTAGGCCTTCACATGTTTACTATGTACATCTTGGAAATTAAAATTATTTGGCCTAGCTGTGTCTTACATTGATATTTAAATTAAAGCTCTCGATGGACATCACTTTTTACCCAGGTCTCACCATTTTTATGGCTTAAACATGTTAACCACTTAGGGCTCCATATAGGTAACCGATTAAGTACGCATGGCCACTTTAAAAGTTTGTAGAATGTGATGTGAGCCTAATTGATATAAACTGTAGAAAGTGTCGTCAAAAGCTTATAAAAACTTGTAGAATCAACGTTGGAATTTTATAGAAAATGAAGATTGACATGAAAATCTTCCAAAATATAACTATAATATAAATATATATATATCTAATGTTATAAAAAGTGACATGATGAAGTAAAATTCTTATAAAAAATGACATGGTGCACAGAAAACCCCCCAATCAAAACTGAGGTGTGACACAGCATAAATTATTTGGAGTTGGATTTGGACCCATGTTGAGCGCCCTACACTTGCAATACATTGATGGGGTATCCGTGTTATACACGCAATTACTTTAACTTGGTATGTAAGAGTATATGGTATGTTGAGTATGTAACAACTTGGCACTAATCGTGGACACGGTAAAAGTAGATTCTCTCCACCACAAAGTGTTGCTTCTGAATGGTTGAGACAAGTTTCTATTAACAATTAACTGTCTGAAACACTGCTCATCTCAAATAGTGAAAAGACTGTGGCTATAGGGCAAAGTACAGCATGCACAGGTACTATGGGGTCTTATCTCTAATCATCAGGTGATGGGTTGTATGGGCTCGGCCGCTCCGAATCAAAGTACTTGTGGGGCAATACATGCATGCACACTCTATAGCCGGAAACCCTGTCTTGCCGGGAACTATATATCAATTTCTGTCAAAAAGTGTTGAGGAAGTAACTGGCTTGCAGGAGACATGCAGGTTTACTACTGTACTAGTACACTCTAATCATGCTAATTGTTAGTCTAATTAACATGATTAATGGGACTGTCTACACTGCTATATTATGTGATATACAGAGTCCTATTGGGCTATCTAACTGTGTACAATTGTGGTGATGGCCAACTACTAGTACAACATTTATACAGATTAACACACTGATAAAACAGTGTTAATGTTTCAAAAAGACTCTAGGTGCGTAGATCTAACTCGTAAACCTGGCACTGTCAACTCAAATAGATAACAGATGAAATTTACTCCAAGCTAAATGCAGGCATCTCTAACATATTATTCTCATTTTGTCATTTTAAGGTCTCCTTTGGCTGGATATGATGACTGCTAAATTTCTTAGTACCAGGTTAATATATATTTCTAAATTTCCAGTTACAACCTTATATTTGATTCACAGGGGTAGACCTGGATCTAACACATCGCATTAATATTATACTATCACCGTTTCAGAATTTGAAAGATCATTCGTTATATATTACCTTTGTGTTGATCCGAATAAAATACATACATACATGTAACCAGATGGTTACTAGCCCCGAGTAACCAGTGGTAACTAGCTAATAACCTGCCAGTGGTGCCAATGGTTAATTGGTTATAAACATCAACTACCATTAGGCCTACATCTTCCACTTAATTCTGCACTTAGCTGCTTACGCCTGCCTGGTGCACGGACCGTCTCAGCTAGTACTATATATGTAGGAAGGAGCTAGTACTACATATATAGTACTACTAGCTGAGACGGTCCGTGGCCTGGTGGGGCAGCTTTTGAGGCAAATCATAGATTCGTCCACAGGCGCTCGAAATGTGCATTCTGTGATAAATTTGTGATAAAAATTATAGGATACAGTGGTGATAAACACAAACTTGCTTCAGTGATGATTTATTTGATTGAATATCAGAGATTTATCACAGAATCCACATTTCCTGTGGCTGTGTGGCACCTTCGACTTCGTGGATTCTGCAAATTATATTTACCTGCGCCTTGCCTGTATAGGAAGTCTTTTGTTATAAGTTCGCCATCTGGTCTACATATAGATAGGGTGTCACAGCATCCTAATAACATACAGCGAAGATCCCAGAAACTGGCAAACAAAGAAGAAAATCGTGTGGCTTTGTTCTTGTCATCGTTCGTGTTGTGTTTATGTTCGTGTGACCTTTGACCTATTTCCGCCGAACTACCGTACACCTCGGAGCAAGATTCACGATGCAATTTTAAGTTGTTGGTCGCTTTAATCCACGCGCATTTCGTCATAGTTGAAAAATGTTAAAAGTTATGTAACAATAATGATTAAAATAATAATAAAGAAAGAATAGACAAATAATAAATATATGTATGAATGAATAAATAAATAAATAAATAAATAAATAAATAAATAAATAAATCCATAAATAAATAAATAAATAAATAAATAAATAAATAAATAAATAAATAAATAAATAAACAAGTAACAAGAAATAAATTAATAACAAAAACCGACAGATGAACAGAAAAAAGAAAGAAAGAAAGAAAGTAAGTAAGAAAGTACAAAAGAAGAAAGAAAGAGAGAAAGAAAGAAAGAAAGAAAAAAAGAAAGAAAGAAAAGAAAAAAAGTAAGTAAGGAAGAAAAAGAGAAAGAAAAGAAAGGAGAAAGAAGAAATAAGGGGTCCACGGTACTCTCTGCTGGACTGCTTATGAGCAATAAGTAATTAACCAACCTTTATACATTTGTGAGATAAGTTTTGCATACCATTACAATTTTAAATTTCGAACTTCTGCAAGTAATTTATGTGTGTACTGTCACAGGGACTGCAAAAAGGTCGGTTGAAACATACTGATGAGTATAGGAGTAACTTTATTAGCGTTTTGAAAATCTTATTTTCTGAATAATCTGCATAAAAGGTATAAAGTGGCCCGCATAATTAAATGCTAACTAGAGGCTCAATTTTGACTGTTTCGATCAAGATAATTGCCATTGTTTTCAGTTTTACATTGGCCACAATGTAAATGCGAATTAATCTATTCTTTAAAAATAATTTAAATTTCAAAATTCTACCAACTTGTAGGGAACCATCAAAACTATATTGAGTAGCGCTTTAATTTGAAAAAAAAAACCCGGTATTTTTCTGCAGTATTGCAAGTACATGTACACCAACTAAATGAACCCGAATTGCATTAAGCATGCCGATTTTAAGAGCAAACGTACATGTGCATTGTTTACTTGCCCAAGCCGACCTAAACTTTCGTCCATTTTGCTTTACTATTAGCTAGGTGCTCATAGGGATACATTTTGAAAAAAAAAAAAGTGAACGTGCAATTCCGGCGAAATTACATGTGTAGATCTGTTAGAAGCATATCTTTTCTTTATGCTGTACTTAATCACAATATATACTTGTTTTAACACTATATAGATAATGCATGTAGTAAGTTTTCATTTATTCTTGGTGGCTCTGCTTGAGGATATGCACATTCATCGATACATAAGCATTGTGTCTGTCGATATCTGTCCAAGCTTTTGAAACTTAATGACCCGTTAAGTTTTTATTGTACTTCGACATACGCTCCTTAGAAATGCAACATTATTCTTTTAATATTTTCATCATCGATATAAATATTCCTCTTACAACCGGAATCATAGGCAACACTCTATAACTGATGTTCCCTTGAAATTAATGGATCTGCTCTCACACATTCCCTACAATTAATTACCTCCAAAATCACTCTAACCCACCAGACCAATGTACCACATGTACACCGGCCCCAACCTGGCCCCATCCACGATCCCAACCCACCCCCACACTCCTCACACCCCCTCCTCCCGATCGAACCCTTTCCGGTCACCATCGATCCCAATAGACCTTGCTTCATTAAGCCAACACTAACCAGTACGCCCACCTGTAGGTGAACAGGTCTCAAGTTTTTAAATCATATCCCCTTAGGACTCCGTACTTAGCGGTTCTTAAATTATAATGGTAATTCTTTTATTTTAGTAGTGGTGTTTGTTAAATTCAAACGAAAACCAAAATAATATTGCTAAAATAATTTGTAAAATGTTTAGAATTTTGACAATTCCAGCAAGTAACTTTAATAGACTGTCACAGGAAAGCTCTACAACAACTTAGTTGAAAATGAATCATGGTCCCATACACCGTTCGTTAAGAAATTGTTTTCCATATTTTGGTTAAGTTCAAACTTCACCAAAATGTAACAATTTAGGTGACCTTTTGAAGGTACGCACAAAACAGATACTATTAACCTTTCCCTGCACGAACATAGGAAGTGTAGTATATACAGCAATTTGTAATCTCTGCTTAACAGCTAATGTATAAATAATCGCGTTTGCATTTTGCATTGACCATTCACATAGATTTCGAAGTTTCTAATGTTTTTTTTTTTTAATTTTGCACTTCAAAATTGTCGCAAGAAACAGTTTGTGGACTGCCAGAGGGAACATACTAGTGTTTTAAAACTGATTTTTTTTTTCTGTAATCACAGCGAATGACTTCAGTAATTATGAAGTATTGAAAGGTCCCCCGTAACTTGCATACATTAAAGAATCGAAAAGCCCAAATATTCGTCGGTTTCCTTCTATTAGCCGTTATAGAGATTTGCATTTGAGCTCTGCTTGACTGTGTCAGCAGAGGTCTGGTATAGGGTTTTGTCCGTGGTCTATCGTCCGTCGCTCATGTCGCAAACATCTCAAAACCTATTGGGCGGATTTCTTTAAAATTTCAGTTGCTGCTTACCTTGGGTCATATGCCCAAACTTTTTTTTTTTTTTTTTTGATTTGTGAAAAGTGAAAAAAAAGCATTTTCCATTTTTTTTTTCATTTTCGTTAAAACGAGACTCTATGAGATCAAAAACTTCAAAGCGCCACTCATCCCTCAAATCACTTTTGAATTTTTAAACGTCTCCTGATTTTTCTTCTCAGTAGTTCACTATCACCATAGTGTCATATAGGGAAACCAAATCCTTGCTATTTTCTCCGAAAGGAGTCGTCGTAGAGCGAAACGGAGTGAAATTTGGGCTTCTGGGGGGTAGTTCAGTGTCTACAGGGTACCTTTTATGGTTAGGTGGTCAAGCCGGGGCAGTCTGAGGTCTTTCGGTGCATTTCTGGTATTCGACAACCTTGTATCTCGGAAACGTTTGGTCGTAGAGAGAAACGGATAAAATATTTGGGCCTCCGGTGTAAGTATTCAGTGTATAGAAGGTACTTTTGGAAGTCATTATGAGTCATTTAGTGCATTTCCGATTTTCCGCAACCTTCTATCTCGAAAATGGCTGGTTGTACAGCAAAATGGATGACTTTGGGTCTCGGGTGTAAGTATTCAGTGTACTCATGGTACCTTTGAGAGTTAAGTGGTCAAGATCAGTATGAGGTCTTTCGGTGCATTTCCGATTTTCAACAACCTTGTATCTTGAAAGCGGCTGGTCGTATCGAAACTGATGAAAGTTTGGGCCCATGATGATAAGTATTCAGTGTAAACAAGGTACTTCTGACAGGTAAATATTAAGGTCATCCCAATTGAATGCGTTTCCAATTTTCCGCAACCTTGTATCTCGAAAAAAAGCTGGCTGTAGAGAAGAAACGGATGAAAATTTTGGGCCTCTGGGATAAGTATTCAGTATATACAAGGTACTTTTGACAATTTAGTGTTTGAGGTCAGCCTGCGGTAATTCAGTGCATTTCAGAATCTCGTCAGGAGTACGTGAGTCACCTCGGCTACATAGTTATTTACCTAGTAGCTACGTATACATGCCTGGTAGGCATTTAAACCTAAATTGTTCCTGTCTTGCAAGTGACCCAGCAGAGCGTCACGGTCCCTGGGCCTCTTGTTTGAAACTTCTCCTGAATTTTCTTATCAGTATAGTCATTACAAAAGTACTGTTTTGGAGTTTCGAAATTTTTGAGTTTACGACTTTTCAGGATTTTTTTTTTTTTTTTTTTCGTTTTCGTTAACATGGGACCCTATGGCAACAAAACTTCAAAACGCTACTCCTCCCTCAAATCGCTTTTGATTTTAGCTCTGCTTTGCACATGGCTACCGAGGGGTATTGGCATAAAATGACCATTTACTTCCACTAAGCTGCCAGTTTGCAAGGTCTATCATGTCAAAATATATTCTACAGATATATAGGAACATAAAAAAACAAACCAACCTTTGCCACCTCGGATGGTACCAAAAAGTTAATTTTAGGGGTCCGGCCCATGGACTAACAGCAAAGCTATTGTCATGGCGCGGCGTCCGTCGTCCGTCCATCGGTCCGTAGACATCGGAAATCGTCAAGTGGATTGACACCAAATTTGGGTGAAAGATACCTATCCACCTTATATCCAGACCATTTTTTTTTCTCTTTTTCGAAATTTATTTATTTTTTGTATTTTTACGATCATTTATTTTCCATATTTCGTGAATTTGGGATCATATGGGAGTAAAATTCCAAACACTATCTTCTCTGAAAGTACACATCCGATTGACTCCCCCCCCCCAAATCATGCATACTCCTAGGGAGGTCTCTACCAAAGTTGTTCAAAGAATTGTGAAATTTCAAATTTTGGATTTTTGCATTTTTTTGTCTTCTTTGACATGGAACCATATTCGGGAGTAAAAGTTTCAAACGACATCTAATTTGCAAGAACACACCAGAATTGCCCCGAAAATTCATGTATACTGCTGGGGAGGGTCTCGACCAAAGTCGTGGAAAGAATTGTGAAATTTCAAATTTTGGGCATTTTTCTTCTTTTTTTTTGGGGGGGGGGGGTTGTTTAACATTGGAGTCAATGGGGAAGTATAAAATGTGCGATATCTTGAAAAAGGCAGCTCGTAGAGCCAAAAAAACAAAAAAAAACAAAAAAAAAACGGGCCAAAATTTGGGGCTCGGGGATAAGTACGTAGTGTGTACAAGGTACCGGCTTTTTAACGTTAAGTGTTCATACTCAGTCTGAGTTCATTTGGTATATTTCTGATTTTCGGATTTTGACACACTTGTACGTGCAAAACGGCTGACTGTATAGCGAAACAGACAAAATTTTGGGCCACGGGGTAAGTACTTGGTGTATGCATGGTAATTTTGATTGTTAAGTGTTCAAGGTCATTTTGAGGTCATTTGGTGCATTTTTTTTTCGATTTTCGACAACCTTGTATCAGGAAAACAACTGGTCGTAGAGCAAAAGGGACCCAATTTGGCCTCGCGGATACTTAGTGTATATGGGGTACTTTTGACTGTTAAGATTCCAAAGTCAGTGTGAGGTAATTCGGTACGTGTATTTCCGATTTTTTTTTTTATCGATTTTGACAACCTTGTATCTTGAAAACGGCTGACCGTAGAGCAAAACGAACTAAAATTTAGGCCTTGGGGGTAAGTACTTAGTGTATGCAAGGTACGTTTGACTGTTGAATATTCAAGGTCATTTGTAGGCCATTCGGTGGCATTTCCGACCGATTGTCGACAACCTTGTATCTCGAAAACGACTGGTCGTAGAGCAACGACTGGTCTAACCAAGGATATTTTTGGCTTCAAATGTCAAAAATAGTAGGATTAGTCACCCCAGCTTCATCTCACAAACGGCTGGTCGTATAGCGAAACGGATGAAAGTTTGTGCCTCGGGGACAAGTATTCAGTGCATTCAGGATTCTTTTGACAATTAAGTGTTCAAGCTCAGAGGTCATTCGGTGCATTTCCGATTTTCGACGAACTTGTGTGTACGCATATCTCCAAAACTACTGGTCGTAGAGCGAAACGGATGGAAATTTGGGCCTCAGGTTTAGGTACTTAATATGTGACACTTAAGTGTCCTAGTAGGTCAGTCTGATATCATTCGGTGCAGTTCCGATTTTCGGAAACCTTGAGTCTGGAAAACGGCTGTTCGTAAAGCGAAATTTGGGACTCTTGAGGCTAGTATTCCGTATATACAGGTACTTTTAATTTGACAGTTAAGTATTTAACGTTTGGTGCGTTTCTCATTTTTGACGTTGGAAGAGTAAAGCAGAGCGTCCACGCTCCTCGCATGTTTAACACTGATATACGAGATAAATTTACTGCTTGATCGGGGACATGTGAAACTGTGCAGAGTACGTGTGTGGGTTTAACTCGGAAGTAGTATGATAGCAAAGCTTTTCATTTCGAAGTCCGATTTCTGACTCCGTTACAAAGGTAGAAACCGTGAAGTGCTTTCAATGGCAGATTCTTGTGTAGTAGTGCGAATCAATTGTTATTTATTTATTTTTTATGTTTTGGCTCTCACTATCTACGGAGACAAACCGAGTGTTACAATTGCACGTCTTATGCCTCGCAAGGCACGCAGTGGGTGGAACACAATTTATGACTCTTTACTGATGTGTGCCAAACTACAATTAACACTTGAAGAAGCCATTTGTAGAAGTATAAACTTCTTGAAACAAATGAGTGCAGCCCAATGTCATATACTCTGGTCAACGATTCAAGTGAGTGCAGCCCACTGTCTAATACCCTGGCCCCGGGACCCTGGCCAACGAGACAAGTGAGTACAGCTCACTGGCTAATAACCTGGTCAACGAGACAAGTGAGTCCAACCCACTGTCTGATACCTTGGTCAAGGAATCAAGTGAGTGCAGCCAGTGTCTGATACCCTGGTCAACGAGACAAGTGACTGCAGCTAGCCCACTGTCTGATACCCTGGTCAACGAGACAAGTGAGTACAGCCCACTGTCTGATACCGTGGTTAACGGGACAAGTGGGTACAACCCACTGCCCAATACCCAGGTGGTCAACGAGACAAGTTAGTGAGCCCACTGTCTGATACCCTGGTCAAAAGGGCAAGTGAGTGCAGCCCACTGTCTGATACTGTGGTTAACGGGACAAGTAGGTACAACCCACTGCCCAATACCCAGGTGTTAAACGAGACAAGTGAGTGCAGCCCACTGTCTGATACCCTGGTCAACGAGACAAGTGAGCGCAACCCACTGTCTGATACCCTGGTTAACGGGACAAGTGGTTACAACCCACTGCCCAATACCCAGGTGGTCAACGAGACAAGCGAGTGCAGCCCACTGTCTGATCCATACCTTTGTCAACAAGAAAAGTGAGTGCAACCTGTCTGATACCATGGTCAACGAGACAAGTGCCTGCAGCTAGCCCACTGTCTGATACTCTGGTCAACGAGACAAGTGAGTGCAGCCCACTGTCTGATAACCTGGTCAACAGGACAAGTGAGTGCAGCCCACTGTCCGATACCGTGGTTAACGGGACAAGTGGGTACAACCCAATACCCAATACCCAATACCCAGGTGGTCAACGAGCCAAGTGAGTGCAGCCCACTGTCTGATACCCTGGTCAACGAGACAAGTGAGTGCAGCCCACTGTCTGATACGCTGGTCAACAGGACAAGTGAGTGCAGCCCACTGTCTGGTACCGTGGTTAACAGGACAAGTGGGTACAACCCACTGCCCAATACCCAGGTGGTCAACGAGCCAAGTCAGTGCAGCCCACTGTCTGATATCCTGGTCAACTAGGCAAGTGAGTGCAGCCCACTCTCTGATACCCTGGTCAACAGTACAAGTGAGTGCTGCCCACTGTCTGATACCCTGGCTAACGGGACAAGTGGGTACAACCCACTGCCCAATACCCAGGTGGTCAACGAGACAAGTGAGTGAGCCCATTGTCTGATACCCTGGTCAACGAGACAAGTGAGTACAGCCCACTGTCTGATCCATACCCTTGTCAACAAGACAAGTGAGTGTAACCTAATGGCTGATAGCCTAGTCAACGAGACAAGCGAGTGCAGCGCACTGTCTGATAGCTTGGTCAACGAGACAAGTGAGTGCAGCCTGCTGTCTGATACCCTGGTTAACGGTGCAAGTGGGTACCACCCACTGCCCAATACCCAGGTGGTCAACAGATCTGCAGAGCGTCGTGGAGGGACAGAGAGGGGAGAAGAGTGGAGATCTCCGTGGTGGCCGCTGCCTGATAAACAGCGGGTGGGGGGCGGGGGGTGG
>JAAUYG010132930.1_pt1 | contig 19757 bp, 12 predicted proteins | sample 7278091 | NCBI WGS metagenome assembly JAAUYG01 (sample SAMN14350201, study PRJNA611818) | marine sediment metagenome | isolation source: surface marine sediment (0.6m) | place: French Polynesia: Moorea | collected 2018-08
TAGATGCATACCCAGGTACCATTTTGCGTGCCCCCCCCCCCCCCCCTCCGGCCGGGAGTTTCAGCAACTTTCCATTGATATCATCACCGATATATCATCTTTGGATGGATCATGTATGTCTTACACATGTATGTGAATTACAAAAAAAGGGGAAAGTATTTAAGAATGAATTTAAAATCATGGGATACAAGACAGGGTTTGTGAACAAATTGCTTGATCTGATAGAAGAAAGGGTTAATAATGTGAATAGACTGACTGTAATTGCATGAATTGTGAGGCGCCAGTGGTTTAAAATGAGGTCTTCACGTCACGTGCCAATGATATTTGGCCACTGCGGTGAAACTTTCCACAAAAATATATGTGTAACTGTGGATTTCGTCAGTCAAGAGATCGAGGGTTGTGGGGGTCGAGGGGGACATATAGGTATGTAAATACAATATGAGCTCAGTAGCAGAACAACCATCAATTAATTGAAATGAGTATAGTTGCTTCTGGCAATGCTGGGGTGATAACACAATCTACAAATGTATTTTGCTACTATCTATTCTCTGTGTGATCATGGTGATATAGAGTATATAAATTATAAACTAATGATGCAATATAAATTAAATCCTAAGAGCATCAGTGTTAGCTGTTATGTAGTGGTCACTCCAATATGTATGCATGTCCACCCTATTTGCACCCTCCCCAAGAATATTGGAGTCTTAGGAAGGTCGAACTTTTTGAGAGGGAAAAGTTAATGAATTCATTATACTATAGCAGCAAAAATGTTTACCAGCATTCAGATTAGGGAGTGTGGCCTCCGTAGTGGACATTAAGAAAGGTACTATGTACTGATATTAGTAGTAAAATCAGTCAGCAAAGTTATTAGTAATAATATTAGTAATAATATTAGTCAGCAAATATGATGATTATCTTCATCACACACATATCCGTCTTCAGATGTTTAGTGAGGTATTTCTTGCTACATGTACTACGTAGTGTATAAGGATGGGGAAAGCCTAGTGGATAGAAGCCTGATGATGATACATGTAATGCCATCATTCTTGTCCAAAGACCCAGATCATTAATTTAACATTATATTAGTCACACAGTTAACACATGTATATAAATAATGTAGTTCTTCAGATGATTTATGGGCTGATGCCCTGTATCATGCTTTTAAAGTTGTGTGTATCTGGTTGCTAGATTTGGGGATGCTGGCTGTTTGGGCCTGTGTGAAGGTCTGCAAGGAAACAAGACAATCATTTCACTAAATCTCAACTACTGCGGCCTAACAACTAGCAGTGGTCAGCCACTTGGTCAAGTGCTGTCTACGACAGCTGTCAGGTAAGAATGATTGACATACATGTACATCCAATGATTCCCATCCATTTGATATGCATTCATTTTGAGACCCTATTCATTGTAGGTCTAGGCATTAGATTTGACGATGCACTCTCAGACTGTGAATTAATACATCCTACTCTGCCCTTCAGTTAGGGACAACCTGCCGTACAATGTTGCATTTATTTAAGGTCATGTTTTTCAAAGCTAATTTCAAAGCTGATTTTGAGCTCATTTTAGAGTTGAAGCATGTATACTGTTTGTTGTTTACTGTGTTGCTGCTGTTCTAATATAAAGAAAGCATTGCTTAGTGCATGTGTTAAGTGACTAATGTAAAATATAAATAATAAATATGGGCTGGACTTGGTAATGTTTCCCAATCTGAGCATGCTGAGGTAACTTAACCTGTAGCAGGCCATGAGGAATTATAAACCCCCAGTTTTGCTAGTAGAAAATTTAAATTACTTCTTTTGAATTAACAATCTACAGAATTTTATAACTCAATCAAAATCACATAATAATTTTAATGCCAGCAGTTCATTATAGTATTTGGCCTCTTATTGTTATCTCATTTTAGTAGCTGGGTCGCTCCGTAAATTCTTCAAAACAACATCTGTGAATTGTATTAAATAAATTCATGAAGTCTGTGACTCTTTTACGTTACCTCCATTTTTAGTTACAGTTATGTTGTATCTTTGGTCCATTTAAATTTTTAAGTCTGGCAGAGATCCATTAAGCCCACCTTGGCACCCATTGTCTTCTTTGCACCCTTAAGATATATGTTTTAAATTTAAGAATTTTCTAGAAACTGTTCCCTGTGCTTCATGTGTTTCAGGGAGCTGTACCTGGATGGGAATGACTTAGGGTGTGAGGGGGCAGTGGAGCTTATAAAACTGTGTGCAGACTTTGCTGAGGCAGAAACGTTCCAACGAGAGGAGGAGGCACGGAGAAAGGCAGAAGAAGAAGCTTTGGCAGCACAAAAAGGTAGGGTAATTGACTCCTGGTATAACTATATGAATTCTACATGGACATAAAAATAGCAGTAAAGGGAATACTTACATCAACATACATAAACTTTTACAGCTGAGATTACCGGTAGATATTGGTAGCTCTTCCCAAGCTTTCAGCCATACACTGCCTTCGTGTATTGTGACATGCCTGAGACCAAAAACATCTACACGATCAGTAGATGTATTCATCAACATATTATTCAGAATACGCAATTACTTGACCTTAACCAAATGTCTTAGGTAGCTAATTGTTGTTACCAGGTAATAACAAATATAATCCATAAAGTCTGATGCTCCCTATTAAAATAAGTTTATAAAGGAGTAGTTCATGTAATTAACACCCACAAATTAAAAAATTGTGGTAAAATAAACTGCACATTTTTAATGGATCAAGTCTTACAGCAATTTGTCATTTGGAAATACATTTGTTGTACATATACATGTATGTTGATACTTTGAAAGTCTAGATATGGCAAAGTGATGTACTGCATATTAGAAGCATGCACCCTAATTAAAAGTAACACCTTTCAGAGAAGGAACATCGGTTTAGCGACACTGATAACAAGTCAGAGAAGTCGGTTTCCTCAACATCCAAGAAAGGAAAGAAGAAAAAGAAAGGCATGCAACTGTCATTATTAATTAGTTACCTTACTGATGTTTGATGCAAGGCTTAATTCCCATGTCATCTGTAAATATTGCAAGGGGGCTTGATTAGTATGTCTTATATGCCTTGAAAATGTATTTGTGTTTTGACTAAATTGGGCCATGACATGTATATTACGTATCACCTGAATGACATGTACTATAGTAATTCATTCTATAAGCTAGAATGTTCAAGAACAGTATGGTCCAGAGTATGGTTTTGGAAGGGCACACTACTATTTTCAGTCTACTATATATATTCGTAAGCATTCTTACTATTAAATAGTTCCTGAAATAAGATGTGGCTTGCTTTGGTTGACAGCCTTGTCCACAGACTGTTATATTTGACGTGGAAAAGTCTTTGCTTATTGGTAAATGTAATGGAAGAATCATGTGCCTGGTATTATAAACATTCAAAAGATTACCGGTATTAGCCGGTACTCATTGCATGTCGAAAATTTCTTGTTTTATTCCTACTGTGATGCAATTAAGGGTTGACCAGTAACTCTTGTCAATTATTGTCTCAATGTGGTTTATTTGCACACAGGAAAGAAGAAAAAGAAGAAAGGTCCCCCTCCCCCTCCTCCGGTTGGACCCTGGGTGCATAAACTTCACCTGGCAGACAACGGCATTGACATGTATGGGGAAAACAAAACCATAGCACCCATGATTTGCTTGAGGATCTTCCGAAAGTATGATATGGTCATTGGGTTGTTGCATAATTCATGGAGATGGATGTAACACATAGATTATAGGGGTGCACATGAGTCTATAAAATATAGTCTAATTCGAGTTTTATTTTGTAACAGAGAACAATGAATCGCGGATCATTATTTAACACCCCTATCTGAATTGTATATCAATATTTAACAGCCATGGTGAGTCGTAGATCACTTTCACTTTCTAGTCGCAGATCTTTAACCGCCATGGTCGACGCAAATCAATCTTTAACAGCCAAGGCCCTCAGATCGGATTTAACAGCAACTGCAAGCCTTGGATCATTATTTTAGCGAGGGACTCACAGGCTCATCAGATCGTAGTTTTGTAGGTGGGCTGGCACGTGAATCAGCAGTTAGCATGCAGGGGCACCAAATTGCTAATCGCTCTTTAGGGAGGAGCACAGATCGTGAATCGCAAGATAAGAATTTTGTCGGTTTGCTAGATCAATTTGCCAAAACGGCTGGTTCACGCGATTCATTCAAAGCAATTTTAACCCATGTGTATCCCTATAGATTATGTAACAAGTGGTAATATACATGTAAGTGTCTTGCTGGATATACCTGACAAGCTAAGGTTCATTATAAAAAAAAAAAAAGGTAAATAAATTAAAAGTCTGAGACTGATCTTAAGGTGAGCATTTTAAATGCATCATGTACAAACATTACACTAGCGATTATACAGGTGTGATGTGATGCAGTGACCCTTGTTGACATGTTAAGATTTGGGCAACAAAATTTCATGAAAAAGTGAAGGTGCATCTACATGCATTTATATCTACATGCATTTATATCGAAAGTGCAACAGTTGTCTCTTCTGTGGGGTCATGTACACAGTAATGGTAAATATTACATGATTATGTAATGTTATTAAAATAAATACAGTGGTCCCTCTATTTTAAGACCACTCATGGGACCAAGGAAATGTGGTCTTATATTGCAGGTGGTCTTATAATAAAGGTAATTGAACACATAAAAATGTCCTTTGGTACCAAATTAAGCGGTCTTATAAGCAAGGATGGTCTTAAAATAGAGGGTTCTAAAATAGAGGGACCACTGTATACTTTTTTATCAGGACAATCTGCTTTAGTCTCATGCATATGTCCATGATGTGGCGACTGGTGTTCACTGGGGCAAGCAATGTACGTGCTGTGAGATGAAAGATAGAGGCAACCCAGACTGGATTCAAACTCCCACAGCTTATTTTAAGTAAAATTGTTAAATAATATCAGAGGTACAGAATGATTTCTTTCTTGGCTAGCACACCACTTGTATATTTTTTTATTAAGTTATAATATACTATATTATAACTTAATAAGAATATAATACTGACCATATTGTGTTGCAGGTTGATCACACATTCTAAGTGTCTGGAGGAACTCGACCTGGAAGACAACCTGATAGGTGACCTGGGAGGTCGCGAGGTCATGGATGCTTTGTCTGACAGGAAAGAAGGTATGGTACAGAACTGAATTGTCTTGTTGACATCTGTGTTGATTTTTCGTCACAAAATTTTAAGTCTAAACTGATATTAAACATAGAAAGACAATCATTATGGTCACCAAAGTGATCAGTAGACTTATTAATAAGTTTGTGTTTCTAATTTTGTAGGCTTAAAGAGTTTTCTGGAACACAAGTAGCTCAGATGTATTTTGACCTCCACAGTAGGCTCAACATAAGCTAATGTACCGGGGTATATGCTTTTTTGTCCCAATGGTAAGATGCTATTTCCATGGTACGTTGCCTTTTTTCATGCAGTTGGATTGCCTTCTATGAAGGTTCGTACCACTCATCGCATGAAGGCCGACACCTTTAATACGATACTGAAACTTGGGGCTGGTCTCAAAAAGAAGAAGAAGAGAAAAGGAAAGGGAAAGAAAGTATGTACTTGTATAAACCATGGACCAAGTCCACTGACTGCATTCTTAGAGTACCAGTACCATCTGTCACTTTTATCAGTTTAATACCGGTATTTTTATTTTAATCATCTTTGCTTACATGCAGACTGAGTGTGCCCTTCATGGACAATTGGACATTATATGTGCTTAACCTATTATAATATTGCTCGTTTTTTACATTTGGGTCAAATTAACTACTGGATACACAGCTACTGTGAAATATCACTGTGACAGTCATTTGAAAAAAGTAGACCACTGAAGTTGTCATCTGATCTATTCATGTTATCGGAAGTGATTAGGAGCGTAACGTCGATTCCTAGCTAATTATTAGAATTCCTTACCTAATGGTATCTTTAGTGTTCAATACATCTGCTGTGCAGTATACAGCTGCAGTTCTTTTCAAATTTGTCATTGTTGTTTTTTCCAGAAGAAGAAATGATCTATACCTGCCACACTCTGCTATGCACAGGGAAGAGCATGGAAAGCCTTGCCGATGTATCTGCTATGCATGCTTATATGCCATTTTATATAAACTATTTCATGTCCTTGTTGTAGTTATACATGCCACTGTACATGATCTTTTCATACAACTTTTTCACATCTCAACCAACTACAGCAAATTATATAAAATAATTTAGTGGTATTGGTATTTGTAGCAGATGCCCCATTAACTGGCCTTTGGGTGTATGTTTGTGTTGTATGGGTGTATGTAACATCACTATAAAGGGATTACATGCCAGATCCCACTGATTTCAGGGTTATAACAATTACCTCAAGCTGTTACATTTGGTATAGCCCTTAGCATACATTGAAGGTGTGTTAGATTTGTGCCTTTCATATGTTGTCTTCATATGCATGATATATGTTGCACACAGTTTGACTTTAATGAATGCTGGCACCATATGTATGGGTACTTTCAAACTCGGAGCCATGCAGCTTTTGGAACATTTAATCTTTATTACCTGATGGTATATTTTTATTAACTTTTAAATGTCGCAACTTTGTAAGTTACAAGTTTTCTGTACTATTGACATCTGTTCATGGCACTTGTTGTGCCTACATTGTATGTATCCAATCTACAAAATTGTTTCTTTCAATTCACTGCAATTGTTTTCAAAGTGTAATAGGCTAAAAGTAGTAATATGGTCTTATTACTGTTTTGTAAAATTTACAGCTTGTACTGGTATCCTCTAATGTGGAATGTTAATTTTGTGACTTAAACAAGTCGAATCACTAGAGGTCAGCATCCGGAAGGAACATTATTAGTGTTACAGTATACCAGTACTGGTTTAAGTTATTATATGTCGTATGCATTTATGTACTCTGTGAAACTTGCTTGGTTTTGTTCACTAAAACTGAAATTTGTTTTTTTCATGCATTGTTGTGTATTTGTTTAGCTAGGGCGAAGATTAAAAAGTTTTTTTGTCAGTTTTGCCTAAAGAACAAGGGTAACTGGGTTAAATGAACTGATATTATACAAAATTTTGATACAGTCGTGTTGTTTACCGCAGATATGAAAGGCGATTTGATTGAGCCAAGTGTGATCCATGTGATCCGTTTGTGCCACCATATATTAGAACCCGAGAAACTGATGTCGGCACAAAAGGCTCCAAATGCAGCCATTTTAGGTGATTTACATTGTACTGTTGAGGAACAAGGTGCCTTGATTGTTAATCTAGATTTTTAATCTCTCTTGCATGTTGTCATTGAAAAAAAAACAGATTTCTGCTTCGATAGTCCCCAAAGGCTATTGTAATCCAAAGTGCCAAAACAATTTTTTTACCATCCAGTGTGCCAAAAAAGTTCATTTTATGGGGTAAAATATTAGCTTAGAGGAGAAATATTTATAATTGCAAATGACTTAAGACATGCCAATGACATGCAAAGTACCTACACTGTCCATCTGTATGCTATTATACATAAATTTCAATGTTAAAATGCAGCTGTTGTGTGTGCCTTGTTAATGTTAATGGTTGAATAAAATTTATAAAAGGTTTGCAGATTTTTTTTATGTGTGATAAATGCACTACTGTGTAGTGACGATGGTGGCATCTTTACCTTAAATTTTGTTTTCCATCAAGATGACTCTTTTATAATATTAAAACCTTTTGGAAATGTGATTCTGGATCGCTTTAGGTGACATGAAGGTGACAAGTTTACAACCTCGGATACCCGTGAATTGTGGTGGCATGTGAGATTACCCACAGAAATGTATGAACTCACAAAGAGTTTGATCTTCATACAGCATCCGAGTAATTTTTTTCCAGTGTTTGCTTAAGCAGTGTGGCCTTGGCTCACACAAGGATCTCATGAGCAGGGCTCAAACCATGAACATTTAGCCAGCTTACTGTAAGATCTAGAAGTGTAGTATACAGACTGATACCAATATGATGAATATTAATCCTAGGAGTTCCCTGAACAGAGCAAAATCACAATAAACTATATGTTACTCAAAAAACTTTATTGGCAGGAATACCAGGCAATTTCCATCAAACGCTGATCTTAAGCATTGAAGAGACAATCTTGATATCTTGGTGATGTAGCCCATATACCAGTAGTGACTTTCTGCCTGTTTTCAGCTTTATTACAAACTCAGTCATAGTGTTGTACATCACAATAATCCTGTCAGCTTACATTATACCAGTAAATGCACTGACAGTTTCTCACCCCTACTAGGGGTATGTATTGCAATCTCTATTTGCAACCCTGTCATTAGTTCAGTGTATTTAGGCTCAGAAAAGGCCAACCAGAGTTGGAAAGCACCCAGCCACAGTCCTCGAGACTTTCGGGTGTTGGCCTAGGTTCTGGGTGTATTTGAATTTGTTTGATTTGTCTGATGTTGTTAACATGACTTGTATAGTGCACTACGGAATCGAAATAAACACACATACATACATACATACAAAATATTTTCAACACTTTCAACCTGTCAAGCAAAATGGCATGTACTCGCTTCATACTGGTATATATCATATGGACTACAGATCGTCAAATGATAGAACACTTAACACTCATAGAATCTTGATGAAAAACCTCATGATTATTCAATACACAATATTTTACATGGTTACCATGAAGCTGTGAGTTTATACAAAAGCTACATATGTGCAAATTTAAGGTTTTCGCAAAAGGTATAAAACGTCCGTCCTTTCCTCCCAGCTGGCCAGCGTATGGATACCAGACCAGTAACACGTATGTTTGCATATGATCTGGGATTTGAAGTTTTTGAAGTGATAATAAATTCACTGATTCCCAGAAAAGTGACTATATGGACTTTGGTGAAGCAGGGCTGCGTTCAGTATCAAAACAGTTGGCAAACGTTTCGCAACAGTCGTGTGCCAAAGATAGGAAATTTTGCAAAACATTTGCAAACATTTCGATACTGAATGCAGACCAGTATCACAAATAAGTTATAAAGCAATGAAATTGAGAGCTCGGGCAATGTTCACACACAAGTACTACCATACTCCCTACACTACAGCTGTCATGGCTATACATATATATAAGTATCGCTTATAAAAATAGTTTGTATCAAAATTATATTTCCTTTGTACATCAAATTCAGCAAAATGGCCATATTAATTGGCCCCCGATAGTTGCTTCATTTTCATATCACAGTATCATTGAACAGCAGTACCGTGGCTTCTTTTGTGAAAATATTCATTGCAAGACAATCTTAAGTATAGGTACAATTGTGCCTAAATTTGATGAGTATCCTCTTTTCAACTGTCTTAAATTACCACATGATTGCGCATGGAGACCTCATTGATTGAATGCCATCTTATGACGTTTTCCAATGGGTCCATTTGTTTACTTTTATCAGATTTTATTTTAAATGAAATACTTCAGGGGAAAGGTGTTGTTTATTCTAAACAATTCGATAGGTTTATATCAAAATATATAAAACTGGAAATCTGGCTAAACCAATACCATGAATATATGTATGCAATGATTACTAGGGTGAACTGTGAGCTTTAGGGTTGTTTCTACACAAGATTTTTCAAGAAATTGTGCTCTAATTGGCATGAGTACATATGTGACATATAGACATACATCAAGTAGTTTATACAGTGAAACTGTTTGTATATTTAGGATAGCCGAAGGATAGCTGAGACATTCCATAGAAAATAGTGATCAGGAGCTCAGTTTTGTCCCAACTGGAGCTCAACCATGGAAAACACAGCAGTTAGCAAGGTGATTAGCGAAAGTAAGTTCAATTCTGGAAAGATTTCACTGAGAAACTTGCCCCAGGTGGGTAATGATATCACAAATCGATCTTCTGAAAGAAAGCCGTTTGCATATTAACATGATTCACTACCACAATACCTTACTTTACATCCATGCTCTTATTTAAACCACAATTGTCAATTTACTACAGGCATGCATGGTTTACATTCTACTTGTCATCATGCTCATTATTTGTAGTATAGCAGTCCCTGCATTTTAAGACACCTTGATTTAACAATTTCCTCAATTTAAGCCTGACCATCAGCGACACAACTCTTACATTTGTAATATAAAAATATCCCTTCATTTTAAGACCACCTTCAATTTAAGACCATTTTTTTTGGCTGAACAGGTGGTCTCAAAATGCATTGACTAATGTATAAGTATGCTTTACAAAAAATATTATTATCAGTACATGTATTTGGAGTGGTAGAATTTCTTGCATGCATTATGTGCAAATGACAATGACACTGTTTTCAGGGATATTGGGATACGGTTTTAAATGAATATACATGACATTATGACATTGGCGCAGAAAAGTATGCATTTAATGCGGTTATTTTACTGCCAATATTGTTATTATTTGACAATAAATTTCGACAATAATAAATACTACTATACATATATACATTCCATTTGAAAATGTGTAACTATTCTGTTTGGCTATAAATGTATTTCATGAAGCTCCATGTTCACTAACAAACTCCATCATGCAAAGAGGCAAACATTTTTTACAATTTTTTCTTCCATATCTAATATATGTACCCTAGTAATAAATACAAACGTGCAACATGAACCTCATAGATAACTAGGTAACTGAAAAGCATTTAAATATTTGGCTTTTACCATTATTTGTTCACAAAAGTTTCACAAGAAGCAATTTACACACAAATTACTACATAATGAATTGCTTTATATACCGGTAGTAATAACCGCAGATGTCTATTTGTGGGAATATGGAAAACAGTAAACATATGCTGCCTAGTAACCGGCGAATGTATAGTACGATATTGACAACAGAGCACTGTATACAATGATAGTTCACATACATATAGCTGGGTTATCTTCTATCATCCTGTGTTGGACGAGTTTCAGTTGCTCTGGCAGGACTGAACCCTGAGGACAGCATTTAATAAGGCTCTTTATATACACGTACCCTGCAGTATTTGTAAGGGGCATCCCATGACTGTTGCGGGGTGCAAGAGAGCAGCCTCCCTGTGGCGCACCCTGGGTATCAGGTCTTGTCGGACATTTTGTTCAGACTTGGCCTGATAGCGAATTGCTCTCACACAGTGCAGTTCTTAGACTGTAGCGACTTGAACTGACATTGCAATCGTTATCACCTGTTTTGGCACTGTATGACCCTATTGGTTGATGTGCCGTTAAACTATGATACCACCACCGCCACCCATGACTGTTGCTAACAACTTTAGCATTGCACTGTTCACTATAAAACATATACATGTAACTAGCATCACTAACAAAATCTATATTACAGTAATTAGCTAACAAGCCAATGTATGATCTGCCAATGTTGTAAAATGCCTTATGTGTGTGGGGGTGGGGTGATGAATTGGTACAACCCTACAACCCACAGCCAAACTAACTATGCTGAATGCGGAACACATTTGAGAACAGTGCTAAGACAATATCAATAAATTTCCTAGCCCCATGTTACAAACACAAGATCTGCCCCAACATACAGCAAGCCCAAATTACATACATTCTTTTATTTGTGGGACAATGTCCCAAGAGTAAACAAATGTAAATTTGGGGGGCAATAAATGCCAAATGTCACACTTGTAAAATCTCACGTCTGTCAAATACAAACAGCTAGTGGAACTTTATAGTTAATCTCAATGTGGTGAATATTTCAGAAGTGGTCAAAAGGGCACATTCAATACTTGGAATACTAACAAGTTATAAGCTACCGAGTATATTGCATTGTATCAAACAAAAAAAAAAACAGTACTGTGTCGATCAAAGTCATGTGCAACCATATAAATACATATATCTGCATCAGAACATAATGTATGAAAATAAATCAGATTTCACATCAAGATTTTGTTCTCAATTAAAGCAGTAACAACCATTGTGCAGTGCAAAAATAATCAACAATGTACATCATTTCCATTAGTGACCTGCCAAATATCATAATCACCCAAAGCTCTCTATTCATGAACATACAGTAGATATACATCTATCTACATTTACTGTAAACCATGCGTCAGTATCCATAATATGTAACTGAACAAACTGACACACAAGGGTTTTCGAAGATATGACAACACACCTTCTTACAATACATGTACATCCGTCTATAGTACATCTGTGTACACTACATCCTTCTACATGCCTTCATTTACAAAACCATAGCATTTAAAACTAACTTTTGATACTGCCCCCTTTGTGCGATTAATATAATATTTGCCAACAATGTTTTTCATTAGCACCTCAGTGATCACAAGTGTCTACAATAACTTATGACCACAATACTTTGCTCCTGAGGTATTTAGCACGGCCAAGTGTAGTGCAGTGACATGAAGGAAATGGTGGTATTATGCTGGAACGACACTATGCCACTTCATGGATCGTTTCATAGCATTCCTCCACTCCTGGAACACCTCTTGGTATTGTCCGAGTTCTGCCGGCTTGAACACATGACTTGTCTTTCGAACCTCGCGAAGTTCTTTCTTGTTCTTCCAAACACCTGGCAAGAGAAACAGGACTGTCAACTTACTAGTATACACTCTGGTAAAACGATGCAACTTACTACAGCTCTTATGAGCTACAGCCATACACAGCTTATCTATTGTTCATTTTTGGCTTATTTTAATGCAACTGAGTACTGACAGAATGTACTCATAGCGTCTCAGTGGTAGACTATATGGGGCTGTACTGTCTGCCTCCCAGGGGCTGGTTTTGCAAAAAAATCTTAAATCGATGACCCGCCTTCACCATAGGCAAAACAATTCTTCCATGGTAATATCATACTGAGCTAAGGTAATTAAATGCTTCGGAAAACTCAGCCATGTACTGAACTTAAGTACATTTACAAACTTTAGAATTTTGAGATTCTGGCCCCAGCACTCACCCACTGCGAGCCCTGCCAGGAAGGCGGCTCCCTGGCTGGTCATATCCATGTAGGCTGGGCGGTCCACTGGCCGCTGTATCAGTGTGGACACAAGCTGCATTAGGAAGTCATTGTTACACACTCCACCATCGCAGCTGGAAACAGACACCCAGAGAAGCATAGAGCACTGAGCTGGGTAGGCACTAGGCAGTAGTCTGGGTTTGAACAGCAACAAATATCTGGGATCAAATTTTAGTCACTGCATCTTAGAACTTCCCTATAATCAATTTTTTATTGTGGAGAACAAAACACAATTATTTTGTGATTTTGAACACAAGTCCACTTTCAACTTAAAAAAGCACCTCCAAAATTACTGTATTTACTGCAGTTTAATGGGAGCATCCTACTCACCAAACTTTGTCGGTGAGTGGCGTCTGTGTTTCTTTCAATACGGTGTCATACAGGAGATGGAAGCGAAAAGCGAGTGACTCGAGGATAGCTCTGAGGATGTGTTCCTTGGTGGTGTCTGGGCTGATTCCGATCAGACTGGTACAGGCCTTGTCGTCGTTGATTGGGGCCTGGGTTCAGAGAAACAAGACAATGTGCTGCCACAGACATACATATAGCACATGGCCAACAATAAAGGTACAGGGGCTCAACTAGAACAATCTTCTTACTGCCTTATCATCATAATTTACCACCTACAAATTATACCCACTAACAGTTAAATACAAGTCATTTACTGGTAGCACATATCATGCATATGCTGTTGTATTCTACAGCTGACAAGAATTACCATTCTGTGGTATAAAGTACAGCGGAGTAAGGTTTTATACCTTGTGTAAATACATGTATCAACATACACGTAGGTGACTAGAGTCCTTAGAAGTACCGTGAAAACCTACCATAAGGCCACCCCAGAATTAAGATCATTTGTTGAATGACTAAAAGTTATGCATCAGTACTAATGTATATCATTCTGAAAAATAACACTTCAGAATTAAGACCACTTTGGTCTTGACCACAGGTGGTCTTCCATTATTCCACTGTAAAAGCTACGTGACAAGATAGGGTGTGAGACACATCATCATATTCCTATTATGCTCACCTGTAATCCACTAAAGGCAGGGACAAAGTAGACACCATTGGAATCTGAAAACAAGCAGTCACTTGGCACAGATATTATCTTACTATTAAATATTTTCTGCAGGACATACCCACCTAGGGCTAGGAACTGCCGGTAAAAAAGAGCAAGATAATTGCGGTGATTCAATGTATTGGAGAATTAAAATAACAATATGCGCTATATAAATATAATCCTGAACAAAGTTTCCCCGTATTTATACATATAGAATATAAAGACTTGTATGCTAATTGTAAAATACCACAATGGGACCACTGTAGAAGTACCTTGCACAGACTCTGCTATCCGTGATGTGGTTACAACGTCATCATACAAACCTGGCAACAGAAACAAAATGGTAACTATGGTAATTGCTGTCACGGTAACCAGTAGTGCCTAGAGAACAACATAAATTACAGGAAAGTAACAGGGAAGTAGAAGAAACAAAAGACAAAACAATTTTTAAACTAATAACATCATGGTAAAGTTGTTCCGTTCTGGGGACATTTATAACAAAAGAAACACAACTACTCACAAGGAAGCAAAGAAAATATATATGCACATGTTCCATCTTTGATATTTCCCTGTTCTCAATATTTTTATACTGTGTGCCTTAAAACTGGAGCATTTGAGTGAAGTGGTATCATATCAAGTATTGACTCATCCTGCCTTACTTGTAACAATACTGAGACAACATGTGTTTAGTGATCTCCTGTTTTACACTAACCAATGTTCCTAACTCAAACCAATGTTCCTAACACCAGTAACCAATAACCCTAGCCCATTCCACAATATTCCTAGCTCACTAACAAATATGCCTAGCCTACTAATCAATGCCCCTTGTCTCTAGCCAATGTTCCCAGCATACTAATTACTTAGCTCGATCATTAACCAATGTTCCCAGTCCACTAACCAATGTTTCCAATCCACTAACCAATGTTCCTTGCTCACTAAGCAGTGTTCCTAGCCCACTAACCAATGTTACTAGCCCTCTAACCAACGTTCCTTGCAGTCAGCCAATGTTCCAAGTCTACTAACCAATTTTGTCTGTTCACTAGCCAATGTTTCTAGCCCATTAACCAATGTTCCTGGCCCTCTAACCAATATTCCTAGTCCACTAACCAATGTTCTTTCACTATTAACCAATGTTCCTATTTCACTAACCAATGTTCCTAGCCCACTCCAGACAGGAGCCGGTATCAGCAGATAATCCTTCAGCCAGATATGTCACTTCATCTTTGATCTTCCAAGCGACTAAAGGGTACAGTCCTATTAAAGAATAAAGAGAATAGCAATGACGTTAAATGTATTCTCAATTTAAATTGCTTAAAATAAGCTTCAAGGCTCATGTACAGAAAATGGACAGTTTATTTAAACATACATTCACTTGCTTTATTTGATTGTTTTAGTGAAATTACAAGAAGAGCAAAATGCTGTTAATACATTAATGTTTGCGAGGTATTTAAATCGCAAAAATAAATCCCCCACAAACATAATTCATGTACCTAGATAACTAACAAGACCTGAGCTAACTGCAAATATTAATCCTTGCGAACATGGTTTTGTCTCAAAAATTAATCCCCACGAACATAATAAATTTACAGTCTCTTTTGGTCCATGATGTCCTATATGGCCACTTCCTCACCAGCTATTGAAGCATGTGGTCGAGTGCCAGTGTTGCAGTCTATGAATGTCCCAGTACCCATTGTACACTTAACATCCCCGACGTCAAAACAGCACTGCCCAAACATGGCGCTCTGCTGGTCTGCCACCTGGTGGTCATATCAGACAACGTATTTAAAATTGCAATAAACACCTAAATCTATCTTCGCAGATCACATATTCTACCAGAAAAATGTTCTCTTTTAAGAAGGTGGTTGTTACAGATAGATGTACACTAAAAACATCACCAATCTATAAGGAAACGTAAAGTTTTGATGGTCTACACTAGTAGATAGTGCACGTGTCCTTACACTTTATGAGCTTTAAATGAGTATAAAAATAAAAACTGCTGTAACCAAAAATTAGAATACAATAAAGTTTGTCACAGGAAAGGTGGTTGGTGGATGGGGGTGGGGTTGGGATTGGGGTGGCTGATTGGGTGGAAAGAGGAAAACACCTAATTATGAAATGCCTACCAAAGCAGTGATTGGAATCGGAGCTCCAAACAGCGCAGGATCACATGATCCAAAGTCCCCACTGAAAAGGCATAGAAGCTTAATCACACTACTGAATATTTGTCTTTTGATAAAAATATTTATAGTCTATTGAAATTCTGCTTTAGATCATAAATACCTTATTATTATTAATAAATATCACTGAAATTTATAGGTTTAGATAATAAATACCTTACAAAGGTAGAAACATTCCAATTTGTAATTTGAAGATATTTTACCATCAGCCGTAACAAGCAATAGAAAAAACCTTCTGCTGTATATTGCATGAAGAACCAATGACATGTATGTAATCTTAATATTTTATGCTTGTAATCACTATTCTTCATGTTCTTAGAGCAACAAACAAGAAATGTAGTGTTGGGGAAATCAGTTATATTGTTAGTGATGTGGAATCTGTGGAGGTTGCGCTTTTGTAAGATATGTATATGAGCTTAGTTCATACTGGCCATGCTCACAGCATAACTAATATGACTTACTACCAACAGGCAATATAGTTACCGGCATGACATGAACACTACACAAAGAGATGTAAATGCATTACGGCCCAGCTGCTCTTAATGATTACAACAAGAAAAACACACCGGTACTATATTCACAGTCCTTAATAATTACAAGCCAATTTGCTATATATTAAGACAAACACTTTACCGGTAATTCTTTAAACATCAATAACTTTGTTAGAAAGTTGTCTTACTGTATTGGTAATCCAAAGTATAAAAAAATAATTAAATACAGGAAACATGTGAAAGAAAGGCCACACTATAAATTTTTTAAATGAATTTAAAAAAAAGGTAAACAAAGATTTATTAAGGCAAACTCTCAGCCAATCACAATAGTGTGGCTTACTTTGTATTTTTGAACACAAGTCCAAAATATTTCTGCCGAAACATTCTACACACAGAGTCAAATAATGGTGGGAAAAGTTCCCGAATTTTCGGCAGAATCTCTCTGCCTTTGTCAGGGGATGGTAACTAGTGGCTTTTGGTGTCACATGACCCTTCTGGATCATGTGACACCAGTTGGAGGATGACAGCTGGGATGTCCAGGCCGGTGTCCCTATTCAGTTCAGGCCTCCCTTGGTGTATTCTGATGGCATCCTTGATCCTCCTCCTGGACACCTGGTCTTCCTTATCCAATATCTTGGCCTCTTTCAGGCTGCACTTGTGGCCTGTATTGCCCAGATATTCACCCACCGCTGTTCTAGGGTGTCGGCCTGCGGTGTGCTCTTTGTATCTTGTCTCCAGGCTTCTGCTCGTTTCCCCAATGTATATTTTGTCACACTTGCCACATTTCAGTTGGTATACTACCCCCGATTGTTGTTCCATGGGTGTTTTGTCCTTCGGTCCTTCGAGTGAAAGTTTCTAATAAGTGCCTTTCATAAGTATTAGTCGCTACTTTTTTTAAACAAGATATCTCAAGATTAGTTTCTCGGAGAGCTTTCAAACGTTCCAGCGTGGTAAAGGTCCATGAATGCAAGAACGCTATTAATTTTTGGTAATAATAGCAATTAATTTACTAGCTAGTTAAGCTAATTAGGTAAAAAAAAACATCTCATTGACCGTGGCCCGCTCAATTTCGACCCCCCTGAGGTAGAAAAAGTACACGTATATATGCAACTTCTGGAACTTTCTGCCAATGGTCAAGTTTCATGCCCAAATATGGCAATTTGGAAAATCAACCTGCATCTCGGAAACCGCTGCCCGTAGAGCGAAAATAAGCCAAATTTTGACCCTCTTGATAGAGCGCATATGTGCAAGTTTGCAAACAGCCTCTATGCCCATTTCTCTCTTTTATCAAAAACTGGCATGCAAATTCTGTTTTTCTAGTTATCAAATGACCTATCAATTGCTGGCCTACAAATCTACAGGCTTGTTTCATAACGTCCCCCACCACTATACATGCTATACCACATGCCCCAACCTAATTTCTACGCTTATCTGCGGTGCCGTGTCTCGACTACTGCGATATGGATAGTCCAGATGAGATATTTATATTGTTTCACTGTCCGCACAAGGTGTCAAGAACTTCTTTCAAATTCACATCAAGTAACAATGCCGGGTGGACACAAATTATATATAGTATTTTTTTTACGGAAGTGTGACTATGGTGTTATTGCTGGCAATAGGCATGGCCATTAAGTGACAAAGCCACATGCGTTGTTTTGTAAACACCATACGTTGTCCAATGGGTCTTCTTGCTGAGGATTATCATCTGTAACTACCTCATTCGTAATTAGGTAGACTACATGAATCACACACAGGCAGAGGGTTGAACTGCAAAAGTATTTAATGGAATATATTAGTTATGAAGCAAAATGAGTATATTGCAATCGGACTGTTTTTTTTTTATTTTCTGGCGAAATAAATTCTTGTAGAAGGTAAGGTTGCTATCAATGGCAAAGAAGTAGTACATTAATAACAAGAGGCTAGCTGAACTTTGACGCTCTGCATGGTCACTTACCAGACAGGAATAAGTTAGGGTTATGCCTAACAGTCATGTAGCTACTAGCTAAGTAGCTATGTAACTGAGACACAGGTAATTCTGTTGGAAATCGGAAATGCACCGAATGACCTCAGAATTACCTTGAACACTTAACACAGTCAAAGTGCCTAGCATACACCGAATTACCCTTAAGGCCTAAACTTTGGTCCGCATCGCTCTACGACCACCCCGTTTTCGAAATTCAAGGATGTTGAAAATCGGAAAAATCCGAAATGCGCCAAGTCATCCCAGACTCACCCTGGACATTTAACACTCCAAAGTACCCTGTATACAATAAATTCTTACTTTTGGGGCTCAATCAAAATGTTGGTCCGCTTCGCTCTACGACCAGCCATTTTCGAAACACAGGCTTGTCGAAAATCAGAAATGCACTGAATGACCTTAGAGTGACCTTAAACAGTTAAGTGTCGAAGTTTATTTTGAGGTCATTCGGTGCATTCTGATTTTCCATTTTTCAACTTTGTTTCTCGAAAACAGTTGCTCGTAAAGCAATGCGGACTAAAAATTTGGACTTCAAGGGCCAAAGTTTGATCCGTTTAGGTCTACGATGAGCCGTTCTCAAGAAACAAGATTGTTGAAAATCGGAAAAAATCAGAATGCACCGAATGACCTCAGACTGACCTTGAACACTTATCAGTCAAACGTACCCTGCATACACCAAATACTGCGATGCAAAACTGTTGGTCCATTTCGCTCTACGACCAGCCGTTTTCAGGATATGCAGGTGATATCAGGCTTTCAGGATTAAGCACTATAATGCTAAATTCTAGGTATACATGTGTATTTTTTAATAATTTTATTTTGTAAAGCGCCTTAGAGCATGCTGTGCATGATTAGGAGCGCTATATAAATTCCGGTATTATTATTTATTATTACAATATGTACAGGGTGGGCGAAAATCGGAAATGCACCGAATGACCCCAACCTGAACTTGAACACTTAACAGTCAAAAGTACCCTACATACGCTTAATACTTATCCCTGAGGTCCAAATTTTCGTCAGTTTCCCTCTACGATTAGCCGTTTCCAAGATACAAGGTCGCCAAAAATCGGAAATGCACAGA
>JAAUYG010304636.1_pt1 | contig 19755 bp, 13 predicted proteins | sample 7278091 | NCBI WGS metagenome assembly JAAUYG01 (sample SAMN14350201, study PRJNA611818) | marine sediment metagenome | isolation source: surface marine sediment (0.6m) | place: French Polynesia: Moorea | collected 2018-08
AAACATTTTCTGTGATTTTCATTCCGATCTGATCTTTTTTTTGTTTGTTTTTTGTTTTTTTTTTTTTTTTTGATAAATAAACAATTGTGTAGGATGCGTGTCAGTCAAAAAGTTTGAAATAAGTTTAGAGAAGGAACGACATTCAGTACAGCTTCATGCAACAAAATGGGAATTTAGTACAAAAGAACTACAACAGTGAAACATGATAGTGTTTTAAAGTTACCCACCCGTTATGGATATCATACAGTATTTAGACCATTGAGATGCTTGCGTGCTTTGTGCGGTCCATACCAAGCAGAGGTATTGAGTATTTCAAACTCGATGGTTGCCTTTCAGGTGTATTGGCTTTCATGTTTACATTTTGGATGATTCCACTCTGTCTATGTGACGGAAATACAACTCCTCTTGCAGATGTCGGGAAAAGGCTCCAAAATTGTTCCCCAACAGAAGTTCCGAAGAATGCACAAGGTTACAGACAGTTACAAACACCAGAAACATTTCTTTTCTTTTTGTGTTTATTCCCGTTTCTTCCCGTACAGTCCTTACACATTTCTGTCTGTGCCAACTTCGAGGGATAATGTGGTGAACCATTGTGGATTCTTATCCCATCAGAGGCACATATTTCTTCAACATTAAACCTGGTTAACCTGGGCAGAAAAAGAAATGATGGTGTCAATATATCAGGCAGAAATCTAATGAAACACTTATTTGCTCTGTTGGTAAAAAAACATTTCGGTAAGATCATTTGATAACTGATACTATTTTGCCTGCCAGTGATGCAGTTTGGATGAGGGTCACTGACGTAAGGATATCAATGCAACTCATCTCAAAGCAAAAAACATTAGATTTGAGTGCAAAACAAGATTGAATCCGTAAAGGCCATAAAAGCAGTGAAATAGACACAGGGGCTATTCCCGAACATGATTTGGTGCTTGTCAGACTTCTCTGGTATGGCCAAAACACATTTGCTAATGAATTATAAAGCCTCCATCATGCATGGGTTTCCCGATAATGCCTTGGATAACTGCATTGATTCTGAGATCTGAGTGAGCAGTGCCATATCACATAAAATACCCATTAGTGACAAAAAGAAAGTACGCGGTCAATGGAATCAAAGAAGTTAAGTGAGTAAAGCAGAGATGGGTGGGAGGGGTGGAGGAGCACACAATAGGATGAAGAATCCTGTTGTCATGCCTCCAGTGGATGTAGCCAGCAGAGTTTAAGTAACAAGTTGTCATTCCAGTCACAGGGTCACATGTCTTTGGACCTTAGTTAAAGCATTGTAAGATTTCCCACAGGGATGACCACATTTTGTTCTCCAGTGGAATGGACATCGAGTAAAATGTGGAGACAAGGGACAAGGCATCTTTCTTTAAGATCTGCAACCTCCAATCAATGTCAAGTGGTCAGCTCGGCTTTTTGTATGTGGCTCAGATCGAAATATGTCCATCTGTGAAAGCTTTACAAGTGCATTACATCCACTTAACAACAGACATTCTGGATGCCTTGAAATCTTTATATTTTAAGGAGGAAGAAAGGAACGCTCAGAACAAGCGAACAAACGTCAAACGTTGGCCTACTGAGTTTTCTGCGGAACTGCGCGAGAATTAGAAGTCGCCACTCCGCTCTTTGGTACCGTTCTGTGAGGAGCCCCGATGAAAACTTAACTGTCTTGTCACCAATAGAAACACCAGAAATGGAAAAGAATTTCTTGAAATTATTTTATGACGGGCGGGGATGACTTCGGCCTTTCCATAAACTGATACCTCAGTTACGGCTGTTTGTTCATTCAGAAAACAGCTGGTCACTTCTTGCTGTAACCATTGGTTTGGGTGTTCAGGTCTACGGCTCTTGGCCATGCCATTGCCAGGGAGGGGATGTCTTCTGGTGACGGTGGAAAATATATATATTCCCAAAACGTTACACCGTGTCCGGCGAGAAAAGATCGTTTTGATGGAAAAAAGAAATCTCCGCTGGAAGAGCTCTTCTCCAGGCAATGCAGCGTCCATAACGGGAATGGATGGCTTTACAGGTCTTCGTGTTGCCTCATTTGACATCCTGATATAAGTAATCACCACAAGACCACCACCCTAATAAAAGAAGGCAAACACCTTTTATCAAATATCTCGCAGCTTTCCTGTATGATAAATTTCATAGTCAAGACGCAACCCTGTGATTTGGTCCTATCAAGGGAGTTGCCCCCAGCTTTACGAGTTGCCTATGAAAATGGATTTCCCGACTTTGTAGCCGTCTATGGCCATGTTTATAACCAAGTTAGTCGGCTGGACGCTACATTTATCACAATTTCCAGTCGTGGCCCACCCCTTAAACAGCAAAGCCTCGTCTATTGATCTCCATCACTCTCCCCAAATAACTTATCAATATCAGATTTGCGGCAAATGGACTATGTTCATTTCTTCTCTCGTCTTATGAATTTATGAATAATTCAACCATTATTTCTGCAGGTTTGTGCAATGTCTTTTGTCAGGCAATGGCTTGGCCGCAGCGGATTCCAGAAAATCACTTTCAGATTCATATTTATATACATCTATTTACCATGCCAAACAACCATGATTTATACGATTTTCAACCCAGTGAAAACAATACAACCTTTGCAAGGGGGATAAATCAAATGGCCGTTTAATTTCATAATTGTGACTCTCTTTGATTGAGGAGAAAATCCAGGGGCACATCAGACCTTGCCAAACAACTGAAGAAACATGCTTCACGATCAATTACACTGCATTTCCAGATATTCACACCAATCAATCGGAGGTTATGAAAGGCAAATCAGGGAGGGTTATGAATATTTCAGTCGGCCTGGGCTTGAGGTATGCTGCTTTCTGATTAGTTTAGACAGGTGAAGGAGCAACACTGCCATTATGGGTTCTGCTTGTTGAACACCTTTCCTCCGATTGATATTGACAAGAATACTCAAGAGCATCGCAGACTGGTCTTCATGCAGGCAGAAAAACTTTTCTTGGCTTTCAAAATCATGCAACATGTATTGACTGGAGCCTCCAGAGCAAAGAAATACTGAAACATCCATTGCGAATACCAACCTGAATGTTTCAATTTTTCTGAGAGCACCACATGAGAAACTGACCAGCAATGTACTTTTTTGACCTTGTGCTCAGTCAGTTCCATTCATAGACAATTTGCATTCCAAATTCTCTGGCGAGCCGAAACGAGCAGGGTTTGTTTGCATGATGCAGATTCTTGCCATGCTCTGTTTTCCTGAGCGTTCTGTTCTGTTCAAAGTGAAGAACGCTGAACGCTGCTCTCTATCAACGGCGTAACTCAGCACAGCGGTTCAATCTTTGCCACACTTCACTCTTTGTATTTTCCCGAACACCAGCGACTCACTGCACACTGCCCTTGCAACAGAACAGAGCCATAAACGTACAGAAATGAAAATGTCACCACAGAAAACTTACAAAACCAGTTGAAATTGGACTTGACTGCCCAGGGTCGTAGGTCTTCACTGTGGCAAATTATGGAAATTTAACATGAGAGCTTTTATTAATTGGTGGCAAGACCTCCGTTGTGTTGATGCTTCTACGGCTTTCCACCTTGTAATTAATGGAGGAGATTGCCAATGATTAGAACTAAATTTCAGTATTTTACCCAGTTGCAATGACCATTTTTATCCCAACCCACCGGGTTGATTTTTCTTCCACTTACAACTTGTTTCAATCGAGGTGAAAGAAAACACAGCACCACGAAAAATTAATCCTTTTCTTTTCCTTTTTTGCAAGCTGCAAAAGGGAAATCGTTTGCCAGCAAAATCAGTCCGTCTCACAACACTCAGAAAAACTTCTCTCAGGATGACTCATTGTGTAGCTTCGCTGTTCTAGCTGTTGCTGGAGACGCTGGTCACCGTCTCACAGGCGAAAACGCCACAACGTACAGGACTTCGTCTTCAAGTGTTTTTTCTGTGGATTTTTTTCTCAAATTTCATTTGCATCATACCGACTCTCAGTATCACGCGATGTTTTGACCCAGAGGATGTTTGTTTTAAAATTCGCAATCTTTGCTCTCAGCAGCAAAACCACAATTTACGCCGAGTTTGGTGGTGCAAGGCTTCAGGCGAAAGGCATCAGACACGGAAAACAATGATAAATACTCGCTAATGCTGACAGATGCAGCTAATCGATAGGTCGGAATCTATTTCTTCCCAACGCAACATTTCATCCGTACTTATAAATTGGACGGACACCCGAAGTAGACATGAATGGGCAGATGCAATTCCCTCAGAGGAACGTATCAATGACATAAACACACAAGCGCAAATGACAAAAATAATCTAACCTCTCCAACGCTTGCATGACATTCGACTATTATTACAGCCTTCATTCATCAAAAGTCCGGCAACAATCTTCCACGAATGGCTTTTTCTGACAATTTTCTTAATTCAGTGTCCAGTAGTGGACTGGTCAGTTCTTTGTAGGTGAAGGGTGATGACTCAAGACCCATAGTGGACCATTAATCATGGAATATATGGTGGTCAGTAATGGCTCCATTGAATTCTAAATTGAATCTGCTCAATGGATTCTCGTTATATTTCGGCCACAAATCCACGAGATCACCCGCTCATCAAAATGCCTTGATTAAAGATCAATACATGGCCATGAGTGACGAGCAATGATGGACGCACACTTTTCTTCAGGTCAGTTCAACGTACGCAGTGCGCGAAACTAAATTCATGTTGTTGCCGTCCGGCTTCTCCTACAATCATCCGCAGTGCGTGCTTCCTGAAAACACTCGTTCTCACACAGCAAATCCCTTTTTCTGAACAGCCATGTCATAATTCATTGCCTTTTCCTCGCTATGAATTACAGGCAAAAAATTGAGTAAGTGGCTGTACTTTTCATTACATCAATGTCTATTTGTACAGAAGCTATCATTTCTGCACCGGATCCTGACAGCTTATCAATAGGCATTTGACCCCGGCTTGTTAACCTGCGGTGCGCAAAGCACACAAATATGTATTCATAACAGCCGCCCTGACATATGCCTAATGTGCTGAATTAATGGGTTAATTTCGCAAAAGCTGTCGGGAGGATGGAAAAACATGGGGGGCTTAGCTGCGAGGGACTGGACTGGGGGATCAGGCTTCCCTAGTACGAGCAAAGGCGATGCGTGCGAGTGGCGACTACACTTTGCTGTGATTTCCCTGCGCTCCTTCCCCCACTGCACTTGTCATGGCATAACTACACAAGCGAACATGAAAGGTTAAATTCATAAAGTAATTAAACACTACGATAGGCTCAAGGCGCTCAGCTGGAGGCAATCAAGTGAAATGAGCAGGATCAACGCAAAAGGAAAGCCTGACCTTTCAAATATTTATCCATTTTATCATTTAGGGAGGGCCGGAGAAAGAACATTGGGTGGCTTATTGGGCTGAATGCAATCTAAAAAGCTGTGTGTAATGCTTTCTACTCTGTTGCTTCCTCATTGCCTTATGTATTCAAGCATAGAACTCCTGTAGCTGGCAAGTAGCCTCTTGAGTTATGAAATGGAAATTTCATCAACGACCACCCGACCTCCAAATTGGCACCCTGGATATTTTATCAAACGTCTAATGGAAATTTTGCACAATATGAATACAGTGCAAATCCCCCTCTGCGCGCAGAGAGAGCAAATCCAGTTTCTTCCCATCCAGTTATTCTGCCTTCTTTGGTCAGAGCAGGGACTTGGGGGGCAATTGCTTATTGCCGTTATGAGCTGTATTTCTCTGTTTGCCCCACTTAATTTGCCTGCAGTCTCATTATACACTTGGCGTTCCATAAAAGGTATTATATCAGCCCCGTTAGCCCCCAAGTTCCAGACGCATCAATTTGATTTTGGAATTCATGGCTTTGATGATATTTTGGTCAATCCACACAAGACCATTACCGCAAACTAAGTCCATAAAAGAAAAGCTGGAAATCTATGTAATCTGGCCACAGGCTTTTTACGAAGCTACTTTTTATCGCCACTTCTAAGTCCACTTTCATCTGAATTCCGCTAAAACAAAAGGCATGTAAAAGCTGGACAAATAGGCCATTGACAGGCCTCTATACTGGACTCGGCGAAAAGAGAAATGCACCACCATGTTAAGTCCTATTTGGACATTGTCGGCTGTGGCCGAGTTCAAACAGAACCTAAAGACTATGGCAACTTTATGCAAGGATTAATGCGTGGCGATCTGTCTGCACAGGCTGCCATAAGAAGCCAGGAATCTGGTCAATCTCTGGCCTGACACAATGACTTGCGGCCGGGGTTATGGCCATCGAAACTCATATCTCAGCTTCATCACAGTGACCACGGGATGGGCCCCCGGACCGCGGCTATGCAGGTCAAGCCTGGCAGGCTGACCAGTCTTTGAAAAATGATGGGTCGGGCTGGCTTCTTCTCTTCTCGCAATCGTCATATCACTGCAAAGCACACACAGAAACTGTGTCTGGTAGGTCAGCAAATTTATCTCTCTGTCTGCTCCCGTGCTTCTGCAGATGCTATAAACCCCGATGCAGGCAGCAAGCATCAGCGTAAGAAACGGAGAAGGCCGAGTGTCCACTGCGAGTCCACCCACCCTCCCATCAGCCCATACATGCTCATTAGAAGGACCTTTACATTTATTAGGCACAGGATCAACTCGAGACATCACCCTGATGGATGTTTGAAAAGACCGATGCCCCAATATGATCCAAGCGCTTATTCCATTTTGCTTAATGGTGGGGAAGAGAAGTGATCTGAATACAAGCGAATGATAGCAAGGATCAATGTACATTGTAACTGATTTTGTTCTTATTTTATAAATTGAGGTGAAGGGCAGACAGTGATATGAGCCCACCTCAACAAAACAGGACGAGATCTTTTTCCATCAATTATAAACATCTCGATACAAGCGACAAATACTCGGGGGCCACACAAGTCAAATCCCTTGATGCATGAGCCAAAGGGGATGCGATTTGCGAGCATTTATCACGATGCTTATTTTCAACTTACTTTTGACCTCATTTTGTATCAGGACGAGGTCAGATATATCTTCTCGATGCATCCGCGCTCGCAGAAATATACGCCCCCGCAGTAACATTAGGCAATGGGAAATGTCCCCGATAAATTTCTTTATGGTTTAGATACTTTTGCGTCCACAAACAATTGTCCTTTAACAAAATTATTGCGAGCGTTCTTGTCCACTTAATCTCATTTGGTAATGGCCACTGCCATAGATTTTCTATATCCACGTCAGGCGCACAATTCTTTTAGCACTGTGCTATTACATACATTTCAAGTTACGAGATCTAAATTCAATTTGCTGGCGACTATATGGAAGGAGACCTTACAGAACTCATACTGAATAGCTCCAGCTTGGCCCCCGCTGTGAAGGACATGTGTAGAACACAACACACCAAATACGTTGACAATATTGAAGCTTCGGGCAAGGCACTTACTTCATAGTTGAGTTTTACGTGTAGACCCAGCTTACTACCCAGAATGATGGGACATGTGTGTGGTGTAGGTGCTTCATTTCACTTACAAGAAGCAATTCCCAAAATTAATTTTATTTCATTGGCTTGTGGCTGACCCTCACAAATCCTTAGCAAAGCCTTCTTCCAATACACTTGGATATGAGGCAGACTGCATAACTCACTTTGGTCGAGTTCCTCCTTCCCAAAAGTTGGTGCTGAAACGGTTCTCCCCTATCGTTTACATCAGCAATTCATGACGCCATTTGTAACCAATCAATTTCTGTAGTCATACAAGTTGTAATCCATGTCGGATTATTCTTCAAACTCTATCTTCCATATTGCCTCGGCGGCTTGATTGAATCGGGCTTAACAAGATTAAAGTCTGGAAATAAGTTATTTTAAACTCCACATAAACAATGCAGAGATTTGTGGTAAATGTATGGTAAGCTCTGGAACCCAGACACGGATTTTTTAAAACACTTTTTGTGCTTCACAGTTTTACTTCAGCTTTCCAGCAAAAGCCAGGCTTTCTATTTGAAATACCAATCACATCGGAAATTGCACAGACTGAGACCTTTTGGGAAGCAAACACTTCTTGAGTGTACTTTACTGAGGAGAAGAACAAGCATGTTATAAGCACTGAAACTTTGGAATTCCCGCTACGAAAGAATTGCTTTTGTTGGGTCTTCTTTGTCCGACGAGTGTGACCCAATGCCTTTTTGAGATACATGCCACTACCAGGTTAAGTCACAATTAAGGAATAAAAATTATTTTTCAACAACAAACAAGCTCATTTATTCAGCAGCAAAAAAATAATTTCAAGTTCAGAATTATAAATTGAGCACCAGTTAGTTACGAAGCGATATCTGGTCTTGGAGTCTTTGCTGTCTCTTGCGAATGCGAAATCTGCAAGGCGCTTCCTTTGTTCTGGGTGCTTGTTCCTGTTTGATTGTCAATGCCCCACACACCAACGATGCATGCTGTTAGACCGCTGTACCAATCTGGAGTTAGTCTTGAATCAGCATCTGCAAAAAACAATTGGAAAGAAATTTATCAGGAAGAACGGCAAAACGCAGCTGCAACATGAAAATGGTGATGTAATGCACGCGTGTTCCACCGTAGCCCTTTTCTGTAAATGAAGATTCGGGTTTCCAGTCCACACATGGTCACCGAGGTCAATCTATGTTTCAATCCAAAGGACAGGACCACCTTTGCGCGGTGGAGTGAGTGGGTTCAAAAAAGTAAAATCTTCTTCAATCTGTCTTCACTGCCTGCGATGTAATCAGCATTGTTCATTCCAATACGTCTTAGGCGAGAGGGCGAGCAAAATTACCCTTCCCCCTTTGCCTTGCAAATCACCCTAATGAGCTGCGATGTCTGCACACAACGAGGGTCAGTATTTTGGAGATTCCGGCAGATTCCTTCGTCTGGATGCACTCTCTCATCTCAAGACAGTGATCTTAAGGTGATACATATTAAAATCACGTAGCACATTTCAGTTGATAGACCACATTTGCCAAGTAAATGAATCCAAAATGGCAGCAATGCCTTCCGAAATTTTCTGGCTCGGAAAATGTGGAAAAATGAAGTCGGACTGGGTCGCCTTTGGGGATTGAGAGGAGGGGAAGTGTGTACTGAGGCATCCTTGATTCAAGCCTTCTTTCAATGCATCAACCAATTTATTCTTACATTAATGATATGTGTAAGTTAACAGCATTGGTCAAAAGATTTGACCTGGAGGCGCTGACAAATAACTTGAGGATACCGGATTTGTCAAGAGCTTTATGCATCCTGTGTAAGAAGAAGCGCAAGTAATCCCGAAAAGGACGCGTGGTGACTAATAACTAAAGTAAAAGTGGCACTACTTGTTGCAGTTGTGTTCATTGCAGCAGCCTTTTTTCCATTCGTGGAAGTTTTGTTGGACAAGATGAAGTCCAAGGAAAGTGGGTCACGTCACACCATGATGTTGAAAATGAACGCATTTTGTTCAAATCAGTTTTTTACTGGAGAAAACGACGGATACAGAGCAGCAACAAGGTTGGGACACAAACCTAACAGGACACAAAACAAAACAACCAAAAAGATGAACTGTTGATTTGGTCAGTGCCTCTGCCCGTCTGTTCATTTCAGCTCCACATTTCAGTTGGGTTTTAATTACGGCTTCCTGTGCTCAATCCCATCAGAGCCACCGACATCAAACCTAATCTCACCATCAATACCGCTGCCTCCGGACACACAGCAAATCTAATAATTTCAAAGTCTATTTCGTAAATTTTCTGAAAAGTCGGAATAATGCACTACGGGAATAACTGACCATTTCCACTCAGGCCAGGGCACCCGGAGATTGCGTGGTGTTTTGTTCTGTCTCTAAACAGCGATGTGGATTGGTTATACTTGAACAATAAAGGGGGAACCTTTGTCATTCTCATCCCGAAACCAGCAAGATTCTTGATGACAACTGAAGGGACAACTGGCGTGGTTGTTGACTCTGCCCAAGAAGGTGTTATGATCAGGAATTGTCGGGGCAATAATACCTTTCTCCGCTGCACTTGTCAAACAATCTGGCTTCATTTGCGCAGATCATATTGAGAGTGCGATCAAACCCAGTTCCGCTTTTCATTTGGTTAGGATCTGATTCCTGGAGGTCAGGGTGGCACGGCTTTGTCACCGCTCAGACAAGCATGAAGCGTTAACACGTTTAGCTGCATCCCCGCACCGCGATACCACTGCCAAGTACCGACCCTTGAAATACTCAACAATTTTCCCCCTTCTTGCGCCATGCACGATATGTTGCCTGTCAATTTGCCTTGGCAGCTCGGCCGATTTCTGCTTCCTAAAATGGCCCCTATTTACATTAATTCAATGGCAGCAATGATGCCCACAAGTATATTGATACTGACAGAAGTGCAGAGATGGGGCACAATTTGTGTCACAAAGATTACGAAGTTCAGAAGCTGTGCACTTATGCTTCAATGAACATAGGTACGGACAGTGAAAGGCATTGAAGGGTCTCCTTTTACACTGCCTTTTGCCTCAAACCTTTCAGTGTATGTTCCGTGTCAGGAAACTAATACCTCATTACCTGAAATTTCTATCTCTTCCACAGCCAAGCAGCTCACATGATACAGCCAGTTTGAGGCCTTTTGCCTGTATTAATATTCCACTTTAACGGTTATCAATGGATGCCCCTGAGGAGAGAAGCCTAATGCAAAAGGAAAGCGGCAACTGCAGAATGGTAATTCCTCACCACATGAAAGCCTGAGAATATCAAATATTAAAGACACAAGTCAGATAAATTCATAAAGCAATATTTGTACACTCTGTCTCGGCGCCTGTAGAGATGAAAGGAAAGTCTCAGCAGACAAAACCTAAAATGGCACAACCACAGTACCTTTCACCAGTCAATCCATTGCTCACAAATTCTCTAAGATCATTACACTGAAGGCAACTCACACAAGGAAATATGCGACAAGAAAGCCCTTTCCCCCTTAAGAATTAAAACGGCTTAAGCTGTCATCTTATTACCCAAAAAGATGTTGCTGCATTGAAGGGTGATCCAGACTTCCCTCACAAGAGGAAAGAAAAAAAAACCTAATGGATTAACCTTTGTTTAGTTCAATTAACCCTTGAAAGATGAGCAGGAGGCAATCGCATTTTGTTTAACACTTGAGCTGGTCTCAGGTATTAAACAAGAAAGCGTGAAAACACAAAGGAATTAAAAGTGCTGTGGATGAAATTGAATACATATCCATCATTGTTGGGTCATCCTTTCTGAGAGCTTAAATAATTAAATTGTTTGCTTCTTAGAATCGTAACAACTTCATTTGAATTCCCCAAACAGCAGACGAATATTTTTACCCTCAGGAACAGAAAGGCCTCACGAAAAGTTGCACACGAAACTTCAATCTTTTGGCATTAGAAGCCATCGTTTTTCACAAGCACTGAGGATGTTTCTTGCAGGCCAAAGCAACACAACTGTTCCAATTCAACGTGGAAATTTGCAGTCACTGCCGAATGAAATACCACTCTCCGTTCCTGTCGCCTTATCCAGATAATTCATTTAGACGGGAACATAAAGATCAATGAGATGCTTTATAAGATTACTTGGCAATGTTTCACGTAAGTTAACTAATCTGGAAAAATTGATGAAACATAGTATTCTCAGCGGTAGATTACACAGCCAACATCAAGAACTAAAGAGACTTTCATTCTGCAGCAAGAGAGACCCCACTAATTTCCCCAACCCAACGCATGCAGAGCAGGTAAATTGTGTGTAATTTACAAAGACAACAAAAACAGAAGAGAAAATTATTTTCAAAAAAGATGTCACGACACGAAACGGAAGTTAGTCCCGCGACTAGTTTTTATCTCCGGCCTTGCATCTAGGCGGCAGTGTGGGCAGCTTATTTTTTCTGCATGCAAGAAGCTATGCCTCGTGAAATCAAAGCTGCCAGGCATAATCAAGACGATATCTATCATCTGTAATAAAGCAAACAGGTACAACCCAGGTACAAGTGTCCACCACGACAAAAAATGACTTGTTTGCATGAGACACAGACATCCGCATGGCGTGCAAAAGCACGAAATCAAGACCAAATAAAACTGGTCCCTTCCGCCAAACACAGCTGCTCATCTCAAATTCTGTAACCCAGGAGACATCTTGGAGCCTGTTATGTTTATTAATATCATTTCAAATCTGTGACATCAAAGAAAGCTGTCGCCAGAGAATACAAACGATAGCAATCCCAACAAAGTGCACAAGACATCTTGTTCTCCGCAAGAGACACGCACAAAAGGAGTGCGCTTTGAAGAAGGCAACTCTTGGTACATTTTCAACACAAAAGTCTGATTGGCAGAGGATAAGAGGAACGAAAACCGGAATCAAAAAGGATGATCACGAAGTTGGGAGAACTGGGTTCATGTACCAACACAGGTATTTTTTCCCGACGAAGATACGATCCCGTGTTCTCATGGGAAGTAGACGCCAAGTTTCCTTGCCATCCTCGAGTGAAAGCGAATTTATGTGTTAGAAGTTCGTTTACGTGAAAAGTGTAAATATTAAACAAGAACTCTGCTATGGAATATAACAAAGTAACAGCTCCATCGAAACTTCATGCCAAACGAACATAAAAATCCTCCTAAGAAACTGGCAGAGACGAATTTGCTCCCAGAGAAAGAGCACAGCAAAGCGTAAATGCAAGCGCCAACTGCTATCTTGACCTGCGGTGAAGTCCGAACGAATCTATCTCCTGTAAAACGAAGTCTCTTCTCGTTCAACAACGCAATTTCACCGACTTGCACGTAAAGCTATTGGTGCATTGTGAAAGGAAAGTTTCCTGATGTTCAACAATTTTGCTCGCTGTTTTTGGAGCAGGAAAAACCAGCAGCCAAACCATCGTTTGCACATTGATGTGTTCTGACCTTTTGGGTTTCCCTTAGGCTTGAGGCCCATCACCATTAATAAGACATCAATAGCATCGATCACTGATTTGAACAACTCCTAATGGTCAGTCTTCAAAACCTGAGTTTGAAACTTTTTAATGGACAGGCTAACTTTTAACTTTCCATTTGTCATGCAAGAAGCATAGGTCTGTGAGCTGAAGGCCTTTGGGGGCGATAACAATGCGTTGTAATTGCTGCCAAATAAGGATGATAACACTAGTTAGATATCTTGTTCGTCAATTAAACTCGGACATACAAATTCTTTGAAGCTCACAACAAAGAGCAGTGAAATGAGCTGTCATTTGTAGTGGCATCTCATTTGGCCGGTCAGGTTTGAATATTAAACAGCAGTTTGGAGGACAATTAAGTAAGATGTTGATTGATGAAAGGTTGAATATCACACCGAAGTAATTACATTTCTTAGCCTGCAACAAGCAATTTCAGGTACTTAGTCCCAGAAGAATAGATACAAATTCAGAAGTAGACAATGCCACAAATTCCTTATTATCTCAAAGTAATTTCATAATGACCAACATGCGTGAATACTGCTCGTCTAATCTCTTTCAAGTGAATGGCACTCCATCTCCTGAAGACAGAATGAAAAATTTGTTGCATAAGATTCCGTAATCAGAACATTGTCACTGCACAGACATTTTTATGCTATTTTGGCTGTTTTGTTTGAACAACTGAACTTCGGTTTTGAAGAAGGCAGAAAGGACAGAATCAGCAACAGAAAATTCTTCAGGCCTGCGTCATGTGGCTCACATATCATGGGTTGCAGGAACAGCAGGGGCAGATGTAAATTTTCGTGAACCTTTCAGTCCCAGCAATGTTGAGGTTATCCCTGAACAATCTGCGTTGCTATTTCGATGGAAAGACGGCTTCGTGCAATGGAGTCAAATGGAAAAGTCACAGTGGTTTATTGTTCACAATGTCGCGCCATGTTGAGCATCAAACTCAAGCTGCCTGACGGCCCATCTGGTGAACATCAACTCCTTCACACAGGAAAAAGTCTGCAACAATTCTTACGTTGACAAATGTGCTAATTATTTTCAACGTAGAACAATTAACGTGACCATCCGATGAAAAATGAAAGGCAATAAAGAACGCCAAGGTAGTGGGCCTTAGTGCTAAGGCCGTGTTAATCCTATCAATCTGGCCACCTATTGATAGGTGCGTCTTTGGCCACACATCAAGTCTTGAGAATTACACGGCTTCCACCTAATGATGACAAGGTATTACAGCCTGCAGCCTGCTTATGCCTGCAACAATATTTATTGGAGGAACCTCCGGCACACAGAATCCTAATGTGGGGTGAAATGCATTACAACATCCTACTGTGGAGGCGTCATTGTCACCAATATGGCCCTAAAATTGATTAATATTGTCCAGATTAATTGTACGTTGCCTGAGAGGTATAAAAGGGCGAAGTCATAAACGTATCGAGGACAGCCATACGTGAGTGAGACCATGCAGTAAATGACTGGAACAACGACGTAGACGTCAAATGGCATTGTCCGATGCAAAAGAAGTGTTCTGATTCTGTTACATTGTCTCACACAAAGCAGAATGTTGTCAGGTAGATCTATTTTGAAGGTGCAATTTTCAAACAGGATTCATTGAATATATATACTCTTCGTCGATTAAGTTCCAAAATTTCACAAAATCCCATTGTAAGCTGCCAGAGACTGAACCCTGGCTGCAATCATTCACCTGCAATTTTCAAAGCCAACTTTTCACTGCAGCTGCATTGCAGACATGAATCTCTTGATGCATAAGTCACTGTGTGCGGTTTCAGCTTCACATTCCCTGCTTGAAATTGGAATTCCCAAATGCACCACAAAAACTGACGAAAATTCTGGACAGTCCACTGCCGCAAATGAGAAAATAAAACGGTCGCTTGAAGAATGTGCACCGAGAGTTACGAGCTGTTAAAAATTCAATCTGGCTAATAAGCGGAAAGTTGTCAGATCTGTCAAGTTTTTTTCCAGGAGCTGCTGTGTTTTAAGAGGCCCCTGTGACTTTGTTTATTCCTCGCCGTTGTTGGCAGTCGCGGGGGTCAATATTGAAATTAACAGCTATTTTCAAGATGAATGGCCTGCAAAATGCGCTTTTATTTTTTCTGCTGCATCCACTGGCTTCTGAAGCCAGATCGTCACTTGGAAACTTTTTTCCTGGGGATTGCAGCCTTCTGAGTTGGACAGGGTTGATCTGCCCAGCCAACCACAGATGCAACAACATCCCAAAAAAAGGCGCCTTCCCAGATTTGTGCCAAAGAAAGATTGTCAAGACGAATGGAACTCAAATAACAAGAAGCACAATCCTTCCCATTTTGGGGGAAATAACGAACTCTTGTCACCACTGTGAAATCTTGAAATTCACTGCAGTGCTCCAATTCAGCACCAAATACGGCATTCTGATATGAACTTTTTTCATTTTGGACAGAAGCTGTCTTTTAATGGGTCTTTCTTTGCGGATTAATGGATTATTTCATGCGCAGGATTATCCAATTAACCCTGGCCGTTAATTAATAAAGGTGTCATCAATTTCCCTGTGTGTCGCAATACCGTAGATCTCGCAGTGACGAAGAATCAATGGCTTGAAGCGACTAACAATGCTAAAACTTCCCATAAATCACTCGCAGAGAAATGATTTTTACATGGTATGCTGCGTTACTTGTCAAAATCACTGGTCTTTTATTTTCACTTAATGCTGCAGTCATTTAACTTTAATGAGGATCTGTCAACTGTGCCGTGGGGCAAAGATGAGTGGAGGAGGCTCTTGCCTTTTGCAGTTTCCAGTTCTTCCGTAATTATAATGAATCAGTCTGAACTAAATTCTTCCCAAAAGAGACTTCCCTCAGAGACTTGCTCAAGGCTTGGAACAACACGTCGTCTGACCATGCCCAGGAATCCATAACCTGACCCAATTATGCATCTGATTGATTCAGAGTAAGCCACCACCCGAACGCAAAAAGGTAAGTTTGACAAGAATTGATATGAAATTCTTAATTAATGTTGACAGAAGTCATAGAAATGGCGCAGTTCGCTGAGGCAGTCAGCAGTCAGACCTTGTGCGCTAGTTTCTGCAAAGAGGCAGGAGAGAAGCCCAACAAGTGTTTGGAAGAGAGTCAACACAACATCCACACATGCCTTACTCATCCACTTGGATGCAGGTGCCCTTCAGCATACAACCATAGAGAAACACAGCGGAACTGTACAATACTTGCAACAAATTCTAACAGAAAATCCACTTAGCAAAAGGATCACATCCGAGGCCACTGAATTAGTTCATCAAAAAGATTTGAAGCTGAAACAATATGGACATCAGCGCTACCGGTTCTCTGACCACTGTGTGCGCTCAAATGAACATCCCCACTGCTACATTAGAAGTGCATTACAGACTAACTCGGTGTAGGTAGATTCTGTCTTGCATATTCAATGGCATATCATCAACACTGAAACAGCTTAGGGGAAACTTTCTCCTCGGAAACCCTTCAAAATCGCTGGACATCTTAGAGCGCGCGTTTTCGTCCTGACAAGGACCCTCAACTTAACACCTACACAAACTCATAAGCCCAAATTTGACAACATTTTCTTCAAGGTTTTCAAAATATGTAAATATTTGCAAAGTGGAGTGGCTGAGAATGCCATGAGCTGGACCATCTGACTGAAGGAGAGGACTGAGTGAGGCAGACGCAAAGTGATTTTGCTCGGACTTGGCCCTACAAAGCTCATTTCAGCAGGTGGGAAGAGGCTTAATCTAATTTTTGTCCGTTTACCTCCACAGAAGACGTCCAATTAGAGCCATCCAAGTGAAATGCATATAGAAAACAATAGCTGCTCGAGTCAGGTCACACAGATAGATAATTGTCATAGACCTCGGGGAGGAGACACTGCAGGATGTCATGCACACAGACTTATGAATCTGGAGCACTCAGGGACTGCAGTCTTCGTCAAACGCTCCCGCTCCTGCAACGACCGCTAAACTATTTAACTTCTAATTACACAACGCCATCCCCAAAAAATATTTGCCAACTTTTAGAACAAAAACATGTTTTGCTTTTGTTTTCGAAAACAAGCCTCTCAACAACACAAACTGCAAATGTCAGGTCATTTTAACATTTTTCTGGAGTTTGATGGAAAATGCCAAAGACACCCCGTTTCTTCCATTCCAGAGAGTCCCATAGAAACTGAGAACCTCTTTGCACATAAGGAAGATGTCACGCGATTACAAATTACATTAGTGAAGAAAGTATGCAGGGAACCCCGGCTGTAGGCAATCGGAGATTATTTGATGGCTAATGTATGTATGAGCTATTTGGCAAAGTTTTGATGAGTTAGGAGAAGTGTCTGTCTCGGGACAAAGCTTTGACCCGACCTGTTCTGTCAATTGGTAAGCCAGTCACAGCTCAAACTTGCCTGCAAATAACCCAAGGAGTAGCTTCATTTTCTGCCCACAATCCCAAAGTTAATTCAAACATGAAGTGTTAATTAACTTAAAGGAGATGGACACTCGGACAATGGCCATATAAGCCGCCAGACCTCCCATGATAACGCTCCATCCCCAACTTTCTTCAGGTGACAAATTATCAAAGGATGACATTGCGACAAATTCCAAATTACATTTGAATGAAATTCCATCTGTTGGAATTTTAAACGTGGCGTGAATCTAATGCGCTTTCTTTCACTCGCGGCCAAAACCTCGTTGAAGAGCCGTCATCTTCCGCTGTGCTCCACGACTCTGCGAAGAATGAACTCAGTATTGATTTCAGATAAATTGCTTCAGCACAATTTAGACCTCTCTGTGATGTACGTCAGGTGAAATTCAAAATCACAAATTTTGCGTCACACTTTTTTGACTTGCATTGTTACTGGAGAACTGGTTGTAGGCCAAAAATTTGCAGTGAACTTTGGAACTTTGTCCTTCCTGTTGTGTTCTTTGAACATGGGACTGCAAACTGAACCATCCCTTTATTTTCAGCGTTTCTTGCTGAAAACGGAAATGAGCTACATTGCAGAACATTAGATCAACCACGAAGGCGACTAAAAGAAGCCAGGCTTCCTGTTAGCGCAGGCTTACGATATTGATACAGAAATTGTTCTCTTACTTCAGGACGTAAATCGATAAACAAGCCCATTGTGTTTTTGAATGACCTGCCTCTGTTCATTAACCAACATAAACACAAGCACCTTGGGGTCTCGTAAAAACCTACATCTTCTCACGAAAGTCGCAACACTGGCAACAAGGAGGGATTTTTCTTTATTATTTAAGGAAATGATCATCAACCCCAGCAGTATTTAATGCTTTGATTGCGATCAGAACAAAGTTCACTCCACTGCTGTATTCATTTCCATAACAAACAGATCCAACAAACCAGTGAAACAAAAGCTGCTCAAATTTCATACAAACACTCTTCCTAATTAATATAGGATCACTGTTCACTACTTTATCTGGATTACAATTCAAACCACCTCGCTGATTTTATCAGAAGCACTGAAGCGCTTGACCGTTTGCTTTGAGCTGCGTCCATTGGCTAATTTCCAGCACTTTGTAACCTCAAATTTACCCGTATTATTTTTCAAAAAATTTTAATCAAGGACCACAGCAAATGAGCCCTGTATTAAGTTTTCCTGGCGGGGTTAATTGAATTAGTTTCAATCAGAGTTCACAACGCCGTGTGCCTCTGTTGTACTGCAGCAGAAACATTTGTAAATTACGGATTGTACAAGTGTCAGAGGTCAGTCATTCAGATACAATGTGTATTGTTTGAGAAGCAGCAGCACGCAGCACTGTAGTCGAGATGCAGGCACGCGTGTCATAGGATGTGACATGGCAACATCTGCCTTGCTGACCACAACTGACCACCCCTCGTTACAAACGCCTCAAAGACAATCGCGGCCAGCAGCCCTTCAGACATCTTCTCAAGTTATGTTTCAACTCTCAGGACCTTTCTCAGCCAAGATGAGGACATTTAGCAAACACAGTGAAACTGAAATTCATAGCAAAAGCTTTGCTCCTCCTTATCTCTTGACGGGCTGAATATGCTCAGATAGGCTGAAATAATTTCCTGTCCTGAAAGAAGCGGGCGATTCAAAACCCAGATAGCCATCGCATCAAATTTTTGTTGACAGAAAATTGTAGAAGGCCACGACCCACTCCGGACAGGCCACTGAATAATGACGCTGATTAATGGCAGTTATACCAATAAATCTGATTTCTTCTGGCACTCACTGCCGGAATTGTGCATTCAGTCAAAAAGTCATCTCCTTCCTTGATGACCAGTATGAATATATATATGCCTTGTTACACTAATGAGTGGTTATACAATTATGATGCCTCGAGATGCGATTCGTTTTTGCATTTTATCCAGTTAGCACAAGACAAGGTTTGCCACAAAAAGAAGCCTTTTGACCACAGCCTTCCCCCATTTGCCAGCCCTTTGGAGTCGGAATAACGTTTTGCCATCTGCTTTTTGCAGAAAGTGGCTGACGCTTCTCATTTGAACATTCAATTCGATTGATAAATTGCATCCTCAGACGTCTTGTACGGAGATCATGATGGAGAACAATGAGTTTGAGGAAATAACCCAAAAAATTTTACTTCTGTTTCCCTCTTTTTCCACTTCCTCCAGCAAACTGTTATTAATTGCAGAAAATAGCAGAAACCCCTCACGTAATCTTGGCAAACGTAAACACTTTGATGTACGACGCAAAAAATAACAGGCTACAACTACACACATGCCAGGCTGCAATTACAGATATCAGAAGACTGTAGCCTGAAGAGGAGGCGCTTGAAGTGATTTCGTTTTATGAAAATGAATGCATACAAGGGCAAGATTATCACAGGGTTGAAACCT